>PDWI01005755.1_pt1 | contig 15839 bp, 14 predicted proteins | sample 1430891 | NCBI WGS metagenome assembly PDWI01 (sample SAMN01162508, study PRJNA174530) | Oral metagenome, whole genome shotgun sequencing project. | biome: Marine environment; feature: Marine mammal; material: Swab sample of the gingival sulcus; isolation source: swab sample of gingival sulcus...
TCTCCAATCTGATTGGCCACTGCTTCAGTGTTTCCTGTGGTTGAGCCATACACAATCAATGCTTTTGCCATAATATTTCTCCTTAAGTAGTTCAAATATACCCCTCCCCCATTATTGAGGAGAAGCTCCTGCCAACCCTCTTAAAAAGGGAGGTTAATTTACTGTTTCATTTTTTTTACCGCATCCGCAATTGCGACAACGACCACAACCACCGTGATGATGTTTCCTGTCGGGAGGGACAATAACTCTGCCATGCTCATGGCACAATTTTTTACCCAACTCTCCCACAAAATAGATACGCTCCCGGGAGAGATCAAGTAACCCAACCATCGCTTGAAAAACCTGCTGCGATGCGGGTTCTATTCCAGTGATATTTTTCGTATGGATAAAGATATTGCCATTACCATTCCACTCATTGCTAATATGCCTGGTAACTTCTTTTGCCGTCGTCGTACTGAATTCCCCTTCCAGCCGAATATGCAGATTACCAAGGCGAACATCAGAATTCATCACCGTACCACTCATCTCTCCTCCATTTCCCAGAGTGTTACCATAAGATTAGCAAAATCAGGCAAAGCCTGCAAAACAAAAGCACTCAACACACCCTGTTTTCCCTCTCTTGATAACCGATAAGATTTACGGTGTCAAATCTTTTTTATTCAGACTAATAAGAATATTATACTCTCATTCACCAGTGGCCGTATAGCCAACAACAGCAACGGTTATACCATTATGCAACAAAGCTCCGGCAAGGGGCGAAAGCAGCCCCAAGGCAGTACTGGCAAAGGTTAACCCGTTTAAGGTAATAGCTGCAGTATAGCCTGTTTTTATCTTATGTTCAGCTCCCACAGCCAGCTCCTGAAGACGCGCAACCTGAGCAATACCGCCATACTGCACAACAACATCACCATATTCTACCGTTATATCAGAACCACCATCGGCAATGGCAAAACTGACATCTGCGGCAGCAAAGGCCGGGGTATCGTTAATACCGTCGCCCACCATGCCAATAACCGCATCAGGATTTTTCTGGCGGTATACCCGTATCCACTCAGCCTTCTCCTCCGGGCTCTGGGCGCTCAACACCTCATCAAAGTCAAAAGTATTCACCGCCTGCTGCACACCCTCTGCAACATCACCACTTAATAACACCAGATGTCTTATGCCTTGCGCCCGCAGCCTGGCAATGGCTTCTGCCTCACCTCCGCGAAATTTCTGGCTGGCGGTAAAAAGGGCAATACACTCACCTCTGCGGGCAAGAAAAAGCCTGCTGGCACCTCTGTCATTTCCACCACTTGCTGTATCGGCAATAATTTTTCGTTTACCGGGCGAGAAATACACCCCCGCATCAAGCAGAAACTGTTCACTGCCGAAAAGAATTTCTTCCCCTTTCAGCAACGCCCGAACCCCTGCACCCACGGAAAAAACCGTATCAGTAAGATGAAAAGGTGCAAGCCCCTCTTCTTTAGCCATTGCAAGCAGACTCCGCCCTGCTGGATGCGGCCAGATCTTCTGCATACTCACAGCAAGCCGCAGTAAATACTCTGCTGAAAAACGGCGATCAAGTACTGTCAATGCCACGGTCTCCCCACCCGTCACAGTAAGAGTGCCTGTCTTATCTATAACCAGCGTATCCATCCGGGCAGCAAGCTCCAGATAACGCCCACCCTTAACCAGAATCCCCTCAGAAGAGGCACGAGCCACCTGCGAACTGACAGCAACCGACGAAGAGAGCCGCAAAACACAAGGACAACCAATTACCAGCAGGGCCATCGCCTGCATCAAATTACCCGTCAATAAAAGACCAACGGCAAAGATACCTGCAGAAACGGGAACCATCGCCTGAGAGATACGCTCACCAAACTGCTGCAAATTGCCCGGATCATTTTCCGCCGCTTCCACCATACGCACAATAGCAGCCAACCGTGTTTCCTCTCCGGTTTTTTGCGCCTCAACCACAACCTCACCACCACAGATAACAGTGCCGCTCAACACACAATCACCAATCTGTTTTGCCACAGCTACCGCTTCGCCAGTAAGCATTGATTCATCGACAGACGCCTGTCCCCGGCGAATAATACCATCTACCGGCACCACACTGCCCTGACGAAGAACCACCATATCACCAGGCTGCAAGGTGCTGGCCGCCACCTCAATTTCTGCACCAGCTTCATCACCACGTTGCAGCCAGACCCTCTCCTCCTTTGCCAGCAGCATCTCCCGGATAGTCTGCCGGGTACGCTGCTGAATACGGCTCTCCAGCCAGCCGGAAAGATTAAACAACCAGAAGATGGTATAGGCAGCCAGAACATTGCCGGCAAAAAGAGAGTAATACAGCAGTCCGGTGGAGATCAGCCCCATATCAGGGCGACCATTCTTTTTCAGATTATCTATAGCCTGCCGTTGCACAGGCCAGGCCAATCCCAGGGTAACAAGGGTCGGCAGCCGAAAAAGCGAAGACGATACAACGGTAAGTGCCAATCGCTTTAACGAAAGATACCCCAGATAAAGCCCACTAAAAAAAAGAGAAAGCCCGGAAACATGATACCTCTTCTTTCCCTGCTCTACCAAAGGTGAAGAAGGCTCCGGTGATACAAATCCCTGCCGTAATTCGGCAATGGCATCTGCAAGGGCGTTAAAATCGGAAAAACCATGCGAATGAAAAATGATAACGGAGCCAGTACGAGGGCGCGCTTCAAGACTGCCAATTGCCGGAAAAAGTGCCGCCAGCTTCTCCACTTCAACGCAAAATAGGGCATCTCCCCGTAAAACAGGAAACTGCACACGACTACGGAAAAAACCGCGATGACGAACAACAAAGCGGACTGACATTCTATATCTGGAGAAACAGCAAAGTTTTATAAAAATCTCTCCCTCCATAACAGGAGGGAGAGAGGAAAAAAGTGATTACACTAAAAATTATTTAAAAATCACCCTCTTTAGCAACCTTTTCTGCCTGTGCTTCTGCCTTGACATCTTCAAACTTTTCCTTCATCTCTTCCAGACCACTCTGCGCAGCAGCACTTAAGGCAGCAACACCCTTGATAACACCTTTCTGTACAGACTCATTGGTTACCAGCAGGGCAACGGCTGCGCCAAGCAAGGCTCCTTTCCAAAACTGGGAATCCTGAACATTAACACCAAGAACAGAACTTGCTGCCGCATCTGTCTGAACTTGTTGATATTGAGGCTGTTGATACTGCGGTTGCTGATACTGATTGTACTGATCCATAAACCTGTTCTCCTTTTATATATTATTTACTCAACAAATAACTGATTCCTGTTCCTGCCGCAAGAGTCACCGCCAACCCCAAAAGACCTCCTGTTGTCAACGCCGATGCAGCATAGGTTGCGCCAGCAGTCGTCACCGCACCAACAGCCCCCTTGCCCACACTATCGGCAACAGCTTCGCCCATACTCATCTTGCCATCATTAACCCGGTGCAGATTGGCACCCAGAGCACCAGTACTGACAATAACCATACCCATCGCTGCGGCATTGATAGCATCAGTTACAGGGGACGGCACCTCCTGGCTGATCGGCATAACGGGTTGTTGATGCGCCAAATATTGAGGATAAAGCGGCGCAGGAGCCTGAGCGGGCGGAGCCATCATCTGAACTCCTGCCGCAGCAGTCTGCGCCATATCCGATTGAACGGGCTGTACAGCCGCCTGCTGAACACCTTCTATTGTATTTTCCATGGCAACACTCCTTCTGTAATTTATCACTGTTTCTTATCCTGTTTATCTAAAGCATCTCTTTGCTCGCAGCAGTCGCTGCTTCAGCAGTGCCACCCTGCATACTCCCCTCAGCCGCTCCGCCTGCTGCACGCAACCCGGGGAAAAGCCCGTCCACAGTTTTGCCCATTGCATTGCGTACTGGTTCGCTGGTAAGCAAAACAGCTGCGGCGGCACCAACCACTGCGCCTTTCCATAAGTTTTCATCCTGGGCAAGGTTGGCAGAGACGTTTTTTACTACATCGGCCACGGTTGCCTTGCCTTCAATAAACTGCTCTACCGATTGTGCAATCTGGCCATAACGCTGTTGAGCCGATGGCTGGGCACTGGCCGCCTGTTGCGCCGCTGCACGCTCTGCGGCAAGCTGCTGCTGCACAGCGGCAAGCTGCTGGCGAGTGGCAATCAATTCCGCAGCAAGCTGTTCTGCCAGTTGCGGCTCCTCATTATATTGCTCTTTTCCCTGTTCCATACTCCCCTCTATATAAGCAGCGCCAATAATCTTTCCCGCAGTTCATCACGTTTTGCCGGAAAGGAATTTACCGTGATAACCTCCTCCCATAAGGCAGAAGGCAAGACATCCGCATCATACTCAATTACCGCCGAAAGTGCTGCCTTGTTCAGCCGATACCCCTTGATGCCGGGAATGCGGTCGATAAATACTTCTGCACCCTTTCCATCAAGTTTTTTCAGCTCCTTTGCCTTTAGCAGGGAGGCTTTTACCCGGATACGCCCTGGAACATGATGTTTAATCGTAAAATAGCGCATATAATCAAGAAAAATATCCACTGCCTCTTCATCACTATAGGCCATCAACTCTCCTCCCTTCTGCAACGTAAAACTGCGCTGATATCGACAATATCCCGCACGGTTAAAAATAACAGCCGGGGAACTTTCATACCAAAGGCCTTAAATGACCATTTAAGAGAAAATTCAAAAACAGGCAAGCCCTCTTCCATATACAAGATGCAGTTCACTGGCAACTGCCGCCGCACCCCGGCCAGCTCAAGAATGCCCACAATCTCTCCCTGCCACTTATCACCGCGCTTTTTCAGAGTAACTGACTCTGTAGTATGAAAACTTGTTTCCGGGTATTTGGCAAAGGAGAAATATTCCTGCATCGCCTGATTACGACTGACATCACCAGTCTCAAACTCCATAGTGGCGGCCTGAGCGGAAAAATGGGCAATTTCTCCTGTTTCAGGATTAACCTCAACCTGCCCGGAAATACTACTGGTCGTCCACCCCTTAAATTTATGCATCGGCGCATAGGCAATAAAAGAGGCGCGGCTTCTTGCTGAATCTATCGTATATTTCACTCTTTTTCCTCCGCAACAGACGAAATCTCCGGCGGTTTCCAGCGCAAAAGCAGACTGGAGTTCACCAAAATTCCTCCTGTATGAATAATATGAATCATACCCGCCATAATTGGCGACAGTATTCCAATCATGCCCAAAGCCGCTCCCAGAAGATCTGTTGATACCGCAAAATAGTGATTCTGATCAATCACCTGCATGGTACGATGGCTAAGACTGCGCACCATCATCAATCCTTCAAGGTTTGAATCGGCAAGGGCAATATCTGCGGCCTCCATTGCCACCTCTGCTCCGGCGGCTCCCATCGCAATACCAATATCTGCCTGAGCGAGAGCCAGTGCATCGTTGACACCATCTCCCACCATTGCCACCGGATACCGCTGCCTCAATTCTTCTACATAACGAGATTTTTCCTCTGGCATCAAATCCCCTTCTATCGCATCAAAGGAGAAAATATTCATCATGGTTTGCGCTACCTCTTTTGCATCACCACTTACCACATGAATCTCACGCACACCATCATCTTTAAGGCTGCGCAACACCTGCAGCGTCTCGCTGCGAACAGGGTTGGCAACACCGATCATTCCCTTGACCTTGCGATCCTTTGCCACATAAACACAGGTATTGCCCTGTGCTTTTTCATCGGTAGATTTACGTGAAAACCACGAAATATCAACGCCCCGCTCTTCCATAAAACGTGCATTGCCAACAAGAATCTCTTCTTTTTCCGCAACCAGACAACACACACCTCGCCCGGGCTTAAATTCACAAACACCCTCCGGCCTGATAACTGCACCCTGTTTATCAGCGGCGGCAACAATCGCTTTTGCCATTGGATGCTGATTATGAGATTCCGCCGTTGCGGCAAGACCAAGAATGGTTTTCTCGTCCTGTTTTTTGCTGCGCCCGTAAACCGCCACCACCTGTGGTTCCTCGCAGGTGAGAGTGCCGGTTTTATCCAGACAATAGACCTCTGTGCGGCCAATCATCTCAAGATAGAGGCCGCCCTTGATAAGCACTGAATGGCGTGCAGCATTGGCAAGAGAAGCGGTTATTGCTGAAGACGCCGCCAGCACCGTGGCACAGGGACAGGACATCACCAGCATAACCGTAAGTGCCCGCAAGGGGTCACCGGTAAAAAGCAGGGTGAGCGCAGTTGCCGCAAGGCCAATACGCAGCAGGCGACCTGCCAGCTCATCGGCCTTTTGCTCCACTGGCGCCTTATTGGCCATGGACTCTTCCACCATTCGCATTATATTGGCAAGATAGGTATCCTCTCCGGTTTTCACCGTCTTGATAAACAGCGTTCCCTGACTGACCAGCGTTCCGGCAAAAACAGTATCGCCCTTTTTGCGGTGCATCGATTCGGCGCGACCGTTAATTGAAGATTCATCCACCAGAGCCTCGCCCTTGTCCACAATGCCGTCCACTGCAATTTTTTCACCAGTATGAGCCACCACAATATTTCCCGGCGCAATATCTGCCACTGCTATCTCTATCTCTACGCCATCCACCACAATCCAGGCATTTTGCGGCGCAACCTGCAAAATATCCTTGATCGCCTGACGCGATCTTCTGGCAACATAATCTTCAGTAAGTTCGGCAACATTGTAGATCCAGAGAATCTGCACCGCAGAAAAGACCTCACCCAGAGCAATAGTAGCCAACGCTCCCGCGGCAAGAAACGGCTTCACCGTCAATTTTTTCTTCTCCACCGTATCAACAACCGCCTCCTTTACCAGCGGTACCGTACCCGCCATCGCCGCAAGACCAAGAAAGGAGAAAGGCGTCTGCACCAGGGGCAGGCGGAAGATCCATACCCTTACCAGAGACCATGCCATAACAGCAGAGAGAAAAATTACCCGCCGTTTTTTACCGATAAAGCTCTTCTCCCGCACCCGCTCACAACAATCACAACCGGAACAGGTGACAGCAGCAGGAACAGATTGCCGTCCTCTCTCTCTTTTTTTCTGCCTGCTATTTACTGCAGAAAGAGGCTCCGCTATCGCCGCAAGGATGCTGCGCACATCCACAACGGCAGGATCAAAGCAGACAATCAGCGAGCCTGTGGCCAGTCTGCTTTCGACACTGCGCACCCCCTCAAACCGGGCAATATGCTGCTCCATTCTGTTGCAGTTATCACTTCTGTATTGCAGGCTGCGCACCCGTACCCGCATCCGGCCAGCCATAGACTGCTTAACGCGGATACCGAGGCGAAGCAAAAGAGACCTGTTTAATTGTTGTTTATTATTTGTCATTATTCGTTTTTACCCTTTCCCGGATCTGGCCTCAAATAAAAAAATACTTAGGCACTTGTTTAGTCAACAGAAAACATATCCTTTAGTTTCAACAAAAAAGATCGAAAAAATAAACAGTTGACAAAACTTCATTTAAATCGTATTTTTTTAGGAAAAGAATGACACCTCATAAAAAGAATCATTTTTTATCTATTATCACACAAGGCTCCATTATAGAGGAGTCCACTACGTTACCAAAAGGAGGGATATTATGCTCTATTTACCTTTTACTGCAAGTCCTCTTGGCTGGGTTGTTCTCGGCGTCTCCGGCTATGCCCTTTATAAGGCGGGCAAAAAGAAGGGGACAGAAGAGTCTGCGGCAGCCCGCATTGTTGAGCCACCGGCAGAACTTACCACCAAAACATCTGCAAAGGAGAATAAATAATGGCACATCCCGCATCAGCACTGGCAGTCCCCATTCTGGCAAGCAATCCCGTTGGCTGGGTTGTTCTCGGTGCCTCTGGCTATCTTCTGTACAGGGCAGGAAAAAAAGCCGGCCTTGCACAAGAGGATGGCATAGACCAACCAGGCCTTGCCGACCGAACCATCAAGGGGGCAATGAAAACGGCCTATAAGGCAAAAACCAAGATTGATGACTCCCTGATCAGAACCAGAGAAAAATACTCCGAAATGTGGGATGAAGCCCGTATGGAGGCGAGCAACTCCTGATTTTCGACTCTGGCAATCATAAAACAGCATAAGAGGCGATGTCTGCCTCTTATGCTGTTTTCACCACAATTTTTGCTGCCTGTCCAGGAGAAAGATAGAGCCGCAACCCCCCGGAACCAGACACCACTATCGGCGAAGCGATGGGTCTATGTACTTCCTGTGCCTGCTCCACCGTCTCCATATAGAGTCTGTCCCCTTTCTGGACACCGTGGCTGGCAAGATGTACTTCCGATTGACGCCCGCCCAGGATGTCCCGCACAATAAACTCCTCTCCTTTACGGGAAAAGTAAAACTGGCCTGTTATCCTGGCCTTTTTATTGCCGTTATACTCTCCCCATATCTTTGCCGCCTCTCCTTCCGACAACCGGGTACGCTGGCGATGATTAATAATAGTCACATAATCCATATGCGGCAGGGTGCGAACAAAATCAATAGGCCCATCCTCAATCAATCCAAGCGTTTTCAATCCCTCACGCACACCCACACCGCCAGCAATCGTTTCAATATGCCCCCGGCTCTTCCTTGGCATCTCGGTAAGTGGACATCTCGTATCAGAGTGGTCAAGATGAACAATCGTCTTGATGCCAAAACCCGACGGTACCACAACATCTCCCAGAGTTCCCCGCACCCGTACAGGACGATACTGCACATCATCGCCATGACGAATGATATTGGCACCTTCAAAAAGACCAAGATGACGCAGCCATTTACGAGTGCTTTCGCCATTGACATTTATCAGCTCAAGCTCCTTGTTGATAGGCGCATCTATAATGGGGCAATATATAGCCTGATCAGACATTTTCTTCTCCCTCCGCAAGCAGATCTTCCCTGATATTCCTTCTGCCACGTAAAGACGCATAACCCAACACTCCCACCGTACTGAGATTATGCAACAGAGCCGCCGCCACAGGAGGAAGAAGACCAAAGGTTGCCAGCACCAGAAAGGAGGTATTCAGGACAACCACGGCAGCAAAGGAACGTTCTATGGTCTGGCGGGTGGCAATAGCGATATGGCGCCCGGCAAGCAGGCAGTAGAGATCATCCTGCAGCAGAATGATCTGCGCAGCATCCTTTGCCAGATCAGCCCCACCGGGCAAACAGATCCCCACATCAGCAGAGACAAGAGCCGGAGCATCATTAACCCCATCACCGATAAAGCCGACTTTTTTTCCATCCTTCTGTAATTCCGCAACAATTCTCGCCTTATCTTCCGGTTTTAATTCGGCATGAATCTCATCCACCGCATCAAGGTCTGCGGCTAGGGCGTTGGCAGTTACCTTTGAATCTCCAGTTAAAATAACAATTTTACCAATACCAGATTCTTTCAAGCCGGCAAGAACAGCAGCACTTTCTGGCCGCAATTCATCACGCAAGCCGATAACTCCGGCAAACTTCTCGCCACGGGCAATATAGAGAATGGATTTTCCCTGCTGCTCCAGCGCTGCAACCGTCTCATCAAGGGCAGAACAATCAATCTCCTCATCATCTTCAATAAAGTGGCGGCTGCCAACCAGGGTATTTTCCCCATCAACATAGGCGGAAACTCCATGAGCAACGATAAAGTCCACCTGAGAGGTAGGAGCCAATGCCAAACCTTTATTTTTCGCAGCAGAAACAACCGCATCAGCCACCGGATGGGAATAGTGTTCTTCAGCACTGGCAGCAAGAATCAGCAGCTCATCCGCATTCATCTTGCCTGCCGGACAGATATCAGTAACCTCAAGCTGACCACGAGTAAGGGTTCCTGTTTTATCAAAAACCAGCACATCAAGTTTCGCCAGACCGTCCATCGCCTGCGCCCCCTTGAGCAGCACACCCTGCTTGGCACCGCTATACATCGCCACCCGGATCGCAACAGGATTCACCAGCTTGATAGCACAGGAGTAGTCAACCGTCAGCACCGCCGCAGCCTTTTCCAGATCACGGGTGAAGGCCAGCAGACCAAGACCAAGGCCAAAAGTGACCGGCACCAGGCGATCTGCCAGTTCATCGCCCCGTTTCTGGGTTTCAGACTGATTACGCAGTGAGTTTTCGAGAAATTTGGAAATCCGTGCCATAGAGCTGTCGGCACCAATATGTTTTGCCTCAATAACAATGCGTCCCTCACCAAGAACCGCACCGGAGAGAACTTCATCGCCGGGAGCAACCGGTACCGGCACTGATTCGCCAGTAATAGAGCTGGTATCAACGGTCGCTTCTCCCTCAAGAACAACACCATCAACGGGTATCATCTCGCCTGCGCCGCAGACAACACGGTCACCAATGCGCACCTCCTCCAGAGCCACTTCAATCTCCTGCCCATCCTCCGATTCAACCCACACCTTGTCAACTTGCGGTTTAAGCAGGCTTTTCAGCAGGTCAGTAGAACGGTCTTCACTCAGTTCCTCAAGATACTCGCCAACAGAGAGCAAAAAGAGAATTGAACCGGCGGTAAAATAGTCTCGACGTACCAGACAGAAAGAAACCGCCACCGCATCAAGCACCTCTATTTTCACCCCTCGTGTCCACAGTGTCATAATGCCGGAGGCAATAACGGGAGCCGCCAGAGCGATGGTTACAGGGGCAGCAACAATGGGGGGCAAAAAGAGAAGGGAGACAGAAAGTGCTCCCTTGGCAACAACAGGCAAAGCAGAGAGCAGAGTGCGCGGCTCTGCCTTTTCACCAAAAAACGCAACGGGCACCTCTGCAAGAGCGAGCAGAATCGCCTGACGGACCTTGCGAGAACCATCATATTCGACAACAACAGAAGCTGCAGGAGTATTGCATCTGGCGGAAAGGACACCAGCTATCGACTCCAGATGTGACTCCAGTTGGTCTGAACTAAAACCGGGACGGCGAATAGTGCGACAACGTAGACGCAAACGATAATCCAGCTCGTGAACTATCTCTATCGCAAACTGCTTATCGTCCTTCACCAGACGACCTCCCTTAAACGGATCGAGGACTGTTTTTCATCAAGGAGTCTACAATATACCCAACACCGCCCAGAAGGCAGGCACAACCAGCCACCCGTAGTGGCGTTGCTGGCCGCATTGCCGAGATAACAGCAGTGGAAAGTACCCCCTTAACGACAGCGTTACTCACCGCAACCTCCGGCTCCATCCTCCCTTTTTTTACCTCCAGCAGGTTTGACCCAAACGATACAGAACTTGCAAGAACAAGAGTAGTCAGAGATAATTCTGAACTGCTGGTTATAGAAGATGTGGGTTGCACGTCTGGTGTTTGTATCACTTTTTAGCGTCTTGTGCAAGAAAACGGGAAAAACCATCCGCCTCATCCTGGGTTTTCAGATAATCGGCGTAAAGAACCATGCGGTTAATAATTCCCTGAGAAACAACATGTTCCATCTTGCAGGCACCATCATCTGCCGTTTCATAATCAATTAACAGGATATTGGCAAAAAAATTGCGCAGGGCAATATGGCGGGAAAGAACATCCCGGGCAATAGCCTCTCCCTCTGGAGTAAGAGTTATTGCCTCATAAGGGACATAGTTAATCAGTTTCCTTTCGCCAAGTTGTTGAAAAGCCTCTGTTACCGAAGGCCCGGTAACTCCAAGCCGCTCCATAATCTCCTTGGAGCGGGCCTCTCCCTTTTCATCTATTATCTGCAGAATCGCCTCCAGATAGTCTTCCATGCTTGAACTTAGCCCTTGCTTCCTTGCCATAACTTCTCCTCCGCTATTATCCGCAAAATATTATCAATCGTAAACAGACCGTACAATCCAACAGCACACAATCCTGCAAGGTTAGCCAGAACTAACTTTTGTGTCAACAAAAAAAATAACTGACAAACATTTTTTCGTCGGTTGCGAGGAAAAATTCCTCAGATTTCAACAAGCAACAGAGAATCCCTCAAAACGCCCAAAACCTCAGCCCCTGCAACAAAAAGACTGAGGTTTGCAAAAAAGATTACTTACAGTTCTGGCAGTTCTCATCCTGACATTTTTCGTTACAGTAGTAGCCAAACCCAGAATCCCAGGTGATTGTTCCTTTTGGGCAGTTTTCAACATATTCGGCATATTTAATCAACCGTTCCACAATAGATTTAGGGACAGAATGCTCCATCTTGCAGGCAGTTTCATCTGCTTCCTTATACTCAATTCCAAGCACATCAATAAGAAAATTCTTCAAGGCATTATGCCGATGGACAATATCCTCTGCAACAATCCTTCCCTCATCAGTAAGGGTAATCAGGTCATAAGGCGCATAATTGATAAGCCCCATACTCCCCAGCGTCCGGAGTGCACCGGTTACTGAAGAAGCACGAACATTAAGATGCGTTGAAATATCCTTCGCCCGTGCCGCCATTTTTTCCTGCGAAATTTGATAAATCGCCTCAAGATAGTCTTCCTGACTTGCTGTTAGTTTCTGCTTTCCCATATTCCCTCCTGCAACAAGATTTTTTTCGGTTGTAATAGTTCGTCAAAATCCATACTTTTTTCATTGTTTCCTAATTTTTTTTGATTCTAGCACACACAAAAAAAAAGTGCAAAAAAAAGGGCTCTGATCTGCCATTACTACCCAAAAAAAGTTTTCCTCTTTCTTTGGGACATCAGCATGGTATAATACGTAGTTCGGGATTTTATCTGTTTCCGCATAATATGGTTTTCCCTGCGAAAAGAAAACATTATATCGTTGCAATTGTTCAAATCTACAGTGAAAAGATAAAAAATGGACACATATAACAAGGAGTCGGCAGCAACATTGATGGCCGAGGTAAAAAAACTCAATAATTTTGAACGCGCCATTCTTACCTTAATGGCTATCTCCTGCGAACCTGCCAATGCAGGAATGCTGACCAACTGCCTGAGAAAGATAGATTTGCGCAAAACAGAAGGCAGCTTACCTACAGCTATCAGCGTAACCAACCATCTCTCCCGCCTGCAACGGGCAGGCTTTCTTACCAGCGAAAAACGCTGTTCTCCAGCGATCAGTGAAATACTTTGCCGACAGGCAGTACATGACGGCTATTTTACGCAATGGGCGGAAACCATCAGGGAAGAAGCTCCCGCCTCTGCTTTTTACGGCAAATGGGCTACACGATGCTGGCGGGCAATGCGGGAAGTGCGTGTTGGCATATACAATCAGCAGTTTGACCTCATCTATGATGCCACCGATTTTCTTGCCAGCCAATGCACAGATTTTTTGGGCGCAGCACCGATAACCGCACAGGTTCTATGCGAACCCTTTGATATAAAATGGTTTTGCACTCTCCCGCCCTCGTTTCAATTTTACCTGTTAAGCGACGTCTTGCAGTATGGGCAAACAAGCCTTACCTCCTATGACGATGCAGTGAATTTTCTTGCCAGTGAAGAGATAACACATCTCGAAGAAGATGAGCAGCTTCCTTTCAAGCGCCTCTGGTTCAATGAGCTTCTCTTTCGCGGTGAACTGAAAAAAGCGCAGCAACTTGTTAATGACAATAAAGATGCCTTTTACGGCTCCGGCGCCAACGGCACACTATTTTTCCTGCTTGATCAAAAAGAGGAAGCAAAACAGGCCTTTGCCAAAGATCTGGCTGCCCTGCAAAAGCTCTCCAACGGTAATGATAGTGCTTTTTTTGGTATGTCAGGCATCTTTTTTACCCTTTTTCAACTTGAGACAACAGGTGACTATCCAGCCATCACCAAACTTATCGCCACCGCCTTGAGCCTGTTCCCCAAAAGCAGGGAGGCCGCCAGTTACAACTTTCTGGCAGCGGCGGTAAATGCCCAGATAAACGATAACCAGCCGGAAGAGATTGCACTGGAAAAAGCGGAAGACGATGCCCTCGGCATTATCTTTTTTGCCTTTAGCCACTACTGGCTGCATAACACAATAACCCCGGAAATCGCAGAGCTAGCAGACCACCTGCAACAACGAGCAGAACAACAGGGCTATCTGCTTGCAGCCACCCTGCTGGCCGAGATTCTTACCATTACCCACCCTGGAGACAAGGAGCGCAGCAAACATTATCAGACATTACAAAAACGTTGCGGTATAATCTCCATGCAGCAACTTATCACCCCCGAAGAGCCGTGGCGTAGAAGCCTGCAGGCACTTATCTCTGCAACCGACAAGAATCAGGAGGCACAGCAAATTCGCATGGCATGGATGCTCTCCTTTCCCGGGAAATCAATCTCCATCAATGCCCGGGAACAAAAACGCCGTCAGGATGGAAGCTGGAGCAGGGGGCGTCCGGTTACCCCTTCACGTCTCTATAAAAACCGGCAACTGACCTATCTTTCAGCCAAGGATAAGAAGATCTGCGCTGCCATTACCAAACAGTACAATCAGGGCAATATCAATGCCAGCTACCAGTTCGATATGGAGCGAGCTATCCCGGCAATGATTGGACACCCCCACCTTTTTCTTGCCGATTCACCGCAGACACCAGTCGAATTTGTTGAAGGAGAACCTGAACTGCTGGTCGAGGAACGGGGAGACAATCTGCATATCTGCTTTGCCCAGCCGCTTACCGAGGAAAAGATCAATTTCCACAAGGAAACTCCAACCAGAATCAAGGTTATTACGGTGAGTGAACAGCACCGGAAAATTGCCCAGATTACCGGAGTAAACGGCATCACCGTGCCCAAGGAGGCCAGTGAAGAAGTGCTTGATGCCATCGGCAATATCTCCTCCTTTATGACTGTGCATTCGGTTATCGCCGCCGACAATCACAGGGGAAGAGGCGATATTGAATTTGTTGAAGCAGACCCGTCTATCTATATCCACCTGATCCCTTATGGAACGGGTTTTCGGCTGGAGATGTTTGTCAAGCCCTTTCCCGGCGGTAATCACTATCTAAAACCGGGCAGTGGCATGGAAAATATCATGGCGGAAGTAGACGGCGTACGGCTGCAGACCAAACGAGACTTACGAGAAGAGGAGAAACGGGCTCGTGAAGTGGAAGAACTCTGCCCGGTACTTGATCTGGCGGTAGATCTAGAACAGGAAAACGAGAGAGAATGGCACCTGCAAGAGCCAGATGACTGCCTGCAAGCCCTTATGGAACTACAGGCCATCCGTGATCAGGTGCATATTGAGTGGCCGGAAGGCGAAAAGCTCACCATTCACCAGCAGGTATCCGGGGAGAACCTTAACCTCAAGGTGCGTACCAATCGACAAAACTGGTTTGCGATGAGCGGCCAGCTTGAACTTGAGCAAGGCAGAGTCATTGAACTCAAGGAGTTGTTGCGTAAACTTGGCAACAGTCAAAGCCGCTTTGTAGAGATTGGCAACGGCCAGTTTATTGCCCTGACCCAGGAATTTCGCAAACGACTCGACGAGATAGAGGATTTTTCGCAAGACCAGGCAAAAGAAGACGAGATTCTCATTCATCCGCTGGCAGCAATGCAGCTGGAAGAACTTATCACCCGCTCAAATACCGAGACCGATGATGGCTGGGAAAAGCAACGCAAGCGTATTGCAGAAGCGAGAAATTTTACCCCTGTTGTCCCCTCAACCCTGCAAGCAGAGCTGCGCGACTACCAGAAAGAGGGCTTTGCCTGGCTGGCTCGCCTGGCTCACTGGGGAGTTGGCGGCTGTCTGGCTGATGATATGGGGCTGGGCAAGACCTTGCAATCTCTGGCCGTTGTGCTGGAACTGGCAGACAAGGGGCCGTCCCTGGTGGTAGCCCCCACCTCCGTTTCCACCAACTGGCAAACAGAAATCGCCCGCTTTGCTCCCACTATAAATTTTTGTCTGCTTGGCACCAAGGATCGCAAAAAAACGGTACAAAACCTGGGTAAATTTGACCTGCTGGTAACCACCTACACCTTGCTCCAGCAAGAGAGCGAACTCCTCTCTTCGGTCAAGTGGCAGGCAGTTATTCTTGATGAAGC
>PDWI01007575.1_pt1 | contig 15837 bp, 12 predicted proteins | sample 1430891 | NCBI WGS metagenome assembly PDWI01 (sample SAMN01162508, study PRJNA174530) | Oral metagenome, whole genome shotgun sequencing project. | biome: Marine environment; feature: Marine mammal; material: Swab sample of the gingival sulcus; isolation source: swab sample of gingival sulcus...
GTTTTGATATGTGGTAGTTGAAAATCGAAGTGCAACACTGCACATCTTACACTTCAATTACTATTTTTTAAACGTTGCACTTCATTGTTGAATCTAAGGTCCTAATGAGTGTTGAACGAGTCACTTATCATAAAGAGAATCATTTAAATAGTTTTAACAACTATGTTAATTATTTAAAATCGCAAGCACAACAAGAAGGTATTTCATCTCAATTTCTCGCAAATCAGAATAATATTTTTTATATAGAAAAAGCCGTTGAGTTAGATAAAAAACAAGCTACTCGCTCTAGTAAAAAACAGGCTATTTTACCCCCAAGATCCAATCCTAATGGTATTACACGTTATTTAAAACAAACACTGACACCAGCAAAAATAAATAAGGCCACTCAATTATGGTGGGATTACCAACCTCAGTTAAATTATGCAAGTAAAAAATATGGTATACCGAAGGAATATTTGATGGCATTATGGGGAATGGAAAGTAGTTTTGGGTATTATCAAGGCAATTATGATGTACTTTCCGTTCTCGCTACCCTTGCTTTTGATGAACGTCGTGAGAAATTATTCATAAAAGAGTTTATCAGTGCAATGAAAATTCTAGAAAATAAAACTATTCCACGTTTTAAAATGCAAGGGTCTTGGACTGGTGCGATGGGACAATCTCAATTTATGCCAAGTAGCTATTTAAGATTTGCTGTAGATGGTAATAATGATGGTGAAAAAGATATTTGGTCAGAGCCTTATGATATTTTTTCGTCTATTGCAAATTATTTATCATCTGTAGGCTGGGATAAAAATTTACCTTGGGGTATGGAAGTGCAACTTGATATACCATTAAGTTTAGTATTATCTGGTACACAAAAAAGTAAAGCAAAGACATTATCACAGTGGCAAGATCTTGGTGTGAGAGTATTTCATTCTGATATAGATAAAATAGCTAAATTACAAAATACTAAATTATGGCTTGTTCGTCCTAATAAAGAAGTAGGAAGAGCATTTTTGGTTTCTAATAATTTTAGAACATTAAAAAATTGGAATAATTCAAATTATTTTGCGGTAAGTATTGGACAATTTGCTGAAAAAATTAGAGAGCAGATTTATTAATAATAAATTCTTGAATGAAAATTTCATCTAAATGTTGTAAAATGATGAATTGTTATTAAAAATCAATAAACAAAAAATAAAGGAAACATATAATGGATAAAATTTGGTTCAATAATTATCCTTCAGGTGCTGAAAAAACCGTCGAAGTAGATAAATATGAATCTTTACTAGAGATGTTTGAAAATGCAGTCAGAAAACATCCTGATATTCCTGCTTATATAAATATGGGGCAAGTTTTAACTTTTCGTAAGTTAGAAGAACGTAGCCGTGCTTTTGCTGCTTATCTTCAAAATGAATTACGTTTAGAAAAAGGTGACCGTGTTGCTTTGATGATGCCAAACTTATTACAATATCCAATTGCACTATTTGGAGTATTGAGAGCGGGTTTAGTGGTAGTAAATGTTAATCCACTCTATACGCCAAGAGAATTAGAGCACCAATTAAATGACAGTGGTGCAAAAGCAATTGTTATTGTATCAAACTTCGCAGCAACCCTTGAAAAAGTGGTATTTAATACACCGATTGAACACGTGATTTTAACCAGAATGGGGGATCAGCTTTCTTTTGGAAAACGTACCTTGGTTAATTTTGTGGTTAAGTATGTTAAAAAATTAGTGCCAAAATACAAATTACCGCACGCAGTTACTTTCCGTGAAGCATTGAATATTGGTAAACATCGCCAATATATTAAACCCGTGATTAATAAAGAAGATTTAGCCTTTTTACAATATACTGGGGGAACAACAGGTGTCGCAAAAGGTGCAATGCTTACACACAGAAATGTAGTCGCAAATTTAATGCAAGCAAAATGGGTAGGCGAACCATTATTAGGTTCCGGAACAGGGAATGTCGCTGTAATTGCATTGCCGATGTATCATATTTTTGCCTTAACGATAAATTGTTTGCTTTTTATTGAGTTAGGCTTAACGGGATTATTAATTACCAATCCTCGAGATATTCCTGCCTTTGTTAAAGAACTTAGAAAATATCCTTTTGTTGCTTTAACAGGAGTTAATACTTTATTTAATGCATTGCTAAATAATGAGAACTTTAAAGATGTGGATTTTTCAAAATTAAGAATGTCAGTAGGTGGAGGTGCGGCTGTTCAGCGTTCTGTTGCACAACGTTGGCACGAAACCACTGGTTGTCATATTATTGAGGGTTATGGTATGACAGAATGTTCACCATTGATTTCTGCAACACGTATTGATTCAACTGAGTATTCTGGTTCGATTGGTGTACCAATGCCAAATACAGATATTCGTATTATTGATGACGAAGGAAATGATGCACCACTAGGACAACGTGGTGAACTTTGGGTTAAAGGTCCACAAGTAATGAAGGGCTATTGGAACAGACCTGAAGATACTGCAGAATCAATTAAAGATTGTTGGGTTGCAACAGGTGATATTGTTGAAATGGGTGAGGATCTAAACTTACGTATTGTTGATCGTAAAAAAGATATGATCATTGTTTCAGGTTTTAATGTTTATCCAAATGAAATTGAAGATGTTGTTGCATTACATCCAAAAGTGAATGAAGTGGTTGCGGTGGGTATTCCAAATGAACGCTCTGGTGAGAGTATCAAAGTCTATGTAACCAAAAAAGAGGAAAGTTTAACTCGTGATGAATTAAAAAAGCACTGCCGTAAACATTTGACAGGCTATAAAATCCCACGAGATATTGAATTTAGAGACGAATTACCTAAAACAAACATAGGTAAAATACTCCGTCGCATACTAAGAGATGAAGAAATTGCAAAATTAACTGCATAAAAAATAAATTTTTGTGAACTTATTTAAAAATACGTAGTCTTACTTTATGACAATATGCTGAGTTAGATTAAGTGTAGAGTTTTTCATAATCCTTAAGTAAGACCTCGCCCGATACCCATTTTGGTATCGGGTTTTTTTATCTCAGTAATTATAAATTTTAATTAAATACTGAATAATTGTATAAAAGTTAGCTAGATTATGGTATAACACGCATCTGTCAAATTGAGTAACAAATAAAAGTAAGGCGTAATAAATTATAATGAGTCAATTTTTTTATATTCACCCAGATAATCCACAACAACGTTTAATCAATCAAGCCGTTGATATTATTAAGCAAGGTGGTGTTGTGGTATATCCGACCGATTCTGGCTATGCATTAGGCTGTGGAATTGGCGAAAAACGAGCAATTGATAAAATTATAGATATTCGGAAACTGCCCCCTAATCATAATTTTACATTGGTATGTAGTGATTTATCAGAACTTTCAAATTATGCGTTAGTGACGAATGTGTCTTATCGCTTAATTAAAAATAATGTGCCAAATCCTTATACTTTTATTCTGCCAGCGACGAAAGAAGTGCCTCGCCGTTTATGGACAAAACGCAAGACGATTGGAATTCGTGTACCGAAAAATAATATTGCGTTAGCCTTATTACAAACTTTAGGTGAGCCGATTTTATCTTGTTCGTTAATGTTACCAGATGAAACAATTACTCAGTCTGATCCTGATGAGATCAGAAATTATTTAGAACGACGTGTTGATCTGATTATTCACGGTGGTTATTTAGAACAAACCCCAACAACCGTGATTGATTTAACTGATGATACGCCCGTTATTATTCGTGAAGGAATGGGCGATGTAACGCCATTCCTAGCGTAAATTTATTTATAACCGACGCTTGTGAAAGCGACAACCAAAAGGAAAGACAATGAAAGATTTGCAAAAAAAGACCACAAAACGACCGCTTAGATCTAACTCAAAACCAAAACCAGCAACAAGAAAGCCTGCGGTAAAGAAAATCGATAACCGCTCAGAAAAAAGCATTGAGAATAAAAGTGCTGAAAAGAAAGTGAAAGTAGAAGGTGAAAAACTACAAAAAATCTTAGCACGAGCAGGCAAAGGCTCTCGCCGAGAATTAGAGAAAGTGATTGAAGAAGGGCGAGTAAGTGTTGATGGTAAAATTGCAACATTAGGTGATCGAGTTCAGTTAAGTAGTAGTACTAAAATTCGTATGGATGGGCATATTGTTCATCTTAAAGCAACCCAAAAAGAAGTTTGCCGAGTGTTGATGTATTATAAACCTGAAGGGGAGCTTTGTACTCGTTCTGATCCTGATGGACGTCCAACCGTATTCGATCGTTTACCACGTTTAACAGGCTCAAGATGGATCGCCGTAGGACGTCTAGATATTAATACTTCAGGTTTACTCTTATTTACCACCGATGGCGAACTTGCAAACCGTTTAATGCACCCAAGTCGAGAAGTAGAGCGTGAATATTCGGTGCGAGTGTTCGGAAATGTGGACGAAGCAATGTTGCAACGCTTACGAAAAGGTGTTCAGCTGGAAGATGGAATGGCGAGATTTAAGCAAATTAAATCAACGGGGGGGGTTGGGATAAATCAATGGTTTGATGTAACCTTAACAGAAGGGCGTAACCGAGAAGTACGTCGTTTATGGGAATCACAAGAAATGCAAGTAAGTCGTTTAATCCGTATTCGTTATGGCAATATCAAACTCCAAAAAGGCTTGCCACGTGGTGGTTGGGAAGAGATGGATTTAACCAACGTGAATTATTTGCGTGAGCTTGTTGGATTACCACCTGAAACAGAAACGAAAGTAGATGTGTCTAAAAATCGCAGAAGAACGAATATGCGTCAGGTTAGAAAATCCGTTCAACAGCATTTAAAATATAAAAATAAATAATTTTTGTTAATTTGAACAGCAATAACTGTATTTACTGTTATTGCAAAATAAATAGGGTAAAAAATTAGTTTATTTTATACAGATTGAGTGATTGGAATTTGAGATTTTGTTGAACCTGCCATCTCTGCTAGAACGTCCATTTCATTAATTGTAATATATTTTCCTTGGACAGTAATTATTTCTGATTTTTGAAAACGACTTAATAAACGACTAATAGTTTCAATCGTTAAACCAAGATAATTTCCAATATCACCACGGGTCATTGTTAGACGAAATTCACGAGCAGAAAATCCTCTAGCATAGAAGCGTTGTGATAAGTTATATAAAAAGGCTGCTAATTTTTCCTCAGCATTCATTCGTGATAAAAGCAAGATCATGTCTTGATCACCTTTAATTTCAAGGCTCATTAAACGCATAATTTGATGACGTATTTTAGGCATTTTTCCAGCTAAATCATCTAAAATATCAAAAGGGATTTCACAAATCATTGATGTTTCAAGAGCTTGAGCAAAACCAATATGTCTCATTGTAGCAATTGCATCAAAACCAATTAAATCCCCAGGAAGATGAAAAGCAGTAATTTGTTCTTCACCACTTTCACTCAGGGTATAATTTTTAATTGTACCTGAGCGAATTGCATATAATGATTGGAGAGGCTCTCCGGATTTAAAAATAATTTGTGTTTTTTGGACAGGTTTTTTACGTTCAATAATATTATCTAATTGATTAAGTTCGTGATCATTAAGAGTAAAAGGTAAACAAAGTTGACTAATACTACAATTTTGACAATGAATCGATGTACATTTTCCTGATGCTTTCGATTCAGATATAATTCTCATAGAAGCTTTCCAAAAGATAAAAAATTTGATTTGGAACAAATTTTATCATTATTTTTTGATATAATGAAGCTTATTTTTTTATATTTAAATAAAATGCTTATTATTGAGGTGAAAATGGCAGCACAAAAATTAACAAAAAAAAGATTATTACAACTCATATTAATGCTAGTGATTTTAGGTAGTGCTTTTGTGTATAGAACCTATACCTATACTGGATAATGCATAAAAATTATATAGTAATTAACATAGGATATTTTATTTTATATATTGTAGTAATTTTATACATATATGTACTAAGAGTTGAATATTTCATTGAAATTCTGCTTAGTTTTCTGTATATTCATCAAGTTGTTACTCATCTATTTTTACATCAAAACGGATAATGAATTATGTTTAAAAAATTTCGTGGGCTATTTTCAAATGATCTTTCTATTGATTTGGGAACAGCTAATACCCTCATTTATGTTAAAGGGCAAGGTATAGTACTTAATGAGCCTTCTGTGGTTGCTGTGCGTCAAGATCGAGCAATGTCAACCAAAAGTATTGCAGCCGTTGGTTCAAATGCAAAATTAATGTTAGGTCGTACGCCAAAAAGTATCAATGCAATTCGTCCAATGAAAGATGGTGTAATTGCTGATTTTGATGTAACAGAAAAAATGTTACAGTTTTTTATTAAGCAAGTTCATACTGGTAATTTTTTACGTCCAAGTCCACGTGTTGTTGTGTGTGTACCTGCAGGAGCTACACAAGTTGAACGTAAAGCAATAAAAGAAGCAACAATTCGTGCAGGAGCAAGAGAAGTACATTTAATTGAAGAACCTATGGCAGCGGCACTTGGTGCGGGATTACCTGTACACGAGGCGACTGGTTCAATGGTTATCGATATCGGTGGTGGTACAACGGAAGTTGCGGTACTTTCATTAAATGGTATTGTTTATTCTGCTTCTGTTCGTATTGGTGGAGATAAATTTGATGAGGCTATTATTGCTTATGTTCGTCGTCATTTTGGTTCTGCAATTGGAGAAACAACCGCGGAACGAATTAAAAAAGAATTAGCAACCGCATGTATTTTAAAAGATGGTAACGAAACGGATGAATTACTAAAAACAGAAGTGCATGGACATAATTTATCAGAAGGCGCTCCTCGTAAATTTGAATTAACATCAAAAGATGTATTAGAAGCAATTGAACAACCCTTAAATGGAATTGTTGGTGCTGTTAAAGGTGTGTTAGAACGTTGTCCACCTGAATTAGCCTCTGATATTTTTGAACGTGGAATGGTGTTAACTGGAGGGGGAGCATTATTAAAAAATATTGATGTTTTACTTTCAGATGCATGTGGTGTTCCTGTAATTGTTGCAGAAGAACCGCTAATGTGTGTAGCACTTGGCGGTGGCAAAGCGCTTGATATGATTGATATGCATGGTGGCGATATCTTTCTTGATGACAATTAATTAAAAATAGTGTTGCTAATGTTTTAATTTAGCAACACTTCTTTTATGCTTTTTATAGCGAAATCAAATGAAACTGATATTTTCTAAATCCCCCCCTCTTGGTATTCGATTATTCTTTGCTATTGCACTTTCAATCATACTTATTGCTTTTGATGGTCGTAGTAATGCAATCATCCAAGTTAGAAATATGTTAGAAACAGCAGTCAGTGGATTGTATTATTTTGCAAATACACCACGTGTTGTACTTGATAATATCAGTGGAAGTTTTATTGATAGCTCAAAATTACAACTTGAGAATAGCATTTTAAAAGAACTGTTACGTAAAAGGAATGCAACATTACTTCAATTTGAACATCTAAAAGTTGAAAATCAACGTTTACGCTTATTATTAAGTTCTCCTCTTCGTCGAGATGAATATAAAAAAGTAGCTGAAGTTTTAACTGCTGAAATTGATGCTTATCGTCAGCAGGTTGTGATCAACCAAGGAAAAGCCAATGGCGTATTTATTGGACAGCCTGTTATTGATGAATTAGGGGTTGTAGGACAGGTTATTTCCGTTGGAGAAAGCTCAAGTAGAGTATTATTAATCACCGATTCAAACCATTCACTTCCTGTCCAAGTATTACGTAATGATGTTCGTACCATTGCGAATGGTACCGGGCAAAATAAAGAATTAATTATAGATAATTTACCACGAACAGTAGATATTACAAAAGGTGATATTTTAATTACATCAGGATTAGGAGGGCGATTTCCTGAAGGATATCCTGTTGCGGTTGTTGAATCAGTATTTAATACACATCAAAGTCAATTCGCTCGAATTAAAGCTCGTCCACTGGCTTCTTTTGATCATCTTCGTTATCTGTTATTACTTTGGCCAACAAATGAAGAGTTACATAATGCAAAGACACTTTCAGCACAAGATGTTAGAAATGCAGTGGAAGAACGCCGTAAATATTTAAATCCTTTATCCTATTTGAAATTAAAATCAAATACCAAAACTCAGGTAAAATTACCGGAGCAATATCAATCTGAGGAAAATAATGAAAACTAATATTATATTTAGATTATCAGTTTTATTTATTATTTTTATTATTGCATTTATTTTGGAGATAATGCCCTGGCCTATAGAAATGCAAGGATTTAGACCTGCTTGGATAGTGCTTTTACTGGTTTATTGGGTATTAGCATTACCACAAAAAATTAATGTAGGTAGCGCTTTTGTAACAGGTATAGTATGGGATCTTGTTCTTGGCTCAGTATTAGGGGTACATGCTCTTGTACTTTCTTTTGCTATTTATTTTGTTGCTAAGCACCATTTAATTTTACGAAATATGTCCTTGTGGTTCCAATCTATTTTGATAATGGCTTATATTGCTATTATTCGAATGATAATTTTTTTTATAGAATTATTATTACATAATGCTGAGTTTAATTCTCATGGATTATTAGGTGCTTTAATAAGTGGTTTGTTATGGCCTTGGATTTTTCTTTTAATGCGACAAATTCGACAAGGATTATGGTTAAGAGAATGAATAATTTTTCCCTAGATTTTTCAGATGATTTTCGCCCACTCGCTGCAAGAATGCGACCACGCCACTTAAAAGAGTATATAGGTCAATCTCATCTTATCGCTCAAGGCAAGCCTTTATATCAAGTAATAGAAAAAGGCTATTGCCATTCAATGATTTTCTGGGGACCGCCTGGAACAGGAAAAACAACACTTGCAGAGTTGATCGCTCACCATTTAAATGCTGATGTAGAACGTCTTTCAGCAGTTACCTGTGGAATAAAAGAAATTAGAGAAGCAATTAATGTAGCTAAAATGAATAAACAATCAGGTAGAAAAACCTTACTTTTTGTTGATGAAGTGCATCGTTTTAATAAAAATCAACAAGATGCATTTCTACCACATATTGAAGATGGTACAATTATATTTATTGGTGCAACAACTGAAAATCCCTCTTTTGAACTAAATAATGCATTACTTTCTCGTACTCGAATTTATATTTTAAAGTCATTAACAAATCAAGAGATTTTACAAGTCCTAACTTCTGCATTAGAAGATGGAGAACGTGGCTTAGGTCAACAATCTTTTATTATTAAAGATGATGTTTTATCTCTTTTAGCTGATTATGTGAATGGTGATGCTCGTTTTGCTTTAAACTGTTTAGAATTAATGTCAGATATGGCAACTCAACAAGGTAAAGACAAACAACTAGATAAAGCATTATTGGTTGAAGTTTTGGGGGAGCGTCAAATTCGCTTTGATAAAGGGGGGGATCGCTATTACGATTTTATTTCTGCCTTACATAAATCAATCAGAGGTTCTGCACCTGATGCAGCACTTTATTGGTATGCTCGTCTTTTAAATGCAGGCGGTGATCCACTTTATGTTGCTCGCCGATTATTAGCCATTGCTTCAGAAGATATTGGTAACGCAGATCCTAGAGCAATGCAAATAGCTATAAATGCGTGGGATTGCTACACAAGAGTGGGAGCTTATGAGGGAGAAAGAGCCATTGCACAAGCGGTTATTTATTTAGCTGTTTCTGCAAAAAGTAATGCTGTCTATACTGCATTTAATGAAGCTAAACAACTTGTTAAAAAAACTAAAGATTATGATGTTCCAACTCATTTACGTAATGCACCTACACAGTTAATGGAAAATCAGGGATATGGTACAGAATATCGTTATGCACACGATGAACCTAATGCTTATGCAGCAGGTGAAAATTATTTGCCTTCTGAATTAAAAGATGTTCAATTTTATTATCCAACAGATCGTGGTTTGGAAAAACAAATCCAACAAAAATTAGATTGGTTAAAAAATCAAGATAATATTAGCAATAAAAAGCGTTATTCATAAGTCAAGGCAACCAAAAACTTCCACCTATTGATATAATGTGATAGTTAGGCATTAAGGAGGAGTCTATATGCCACCGTATGCTCAATTACTATCATAGTAAACTCACAATAAAATTTCACCCGCTTTTATACTAAATAAAATAGAGAAAATAATTATGTTAACACTGTCAGATATACACAAACTAAAATTTATTAATCATTCCCTACGTTAATCAGTTGATTTTTATATATTTCAAGCACTATTTTATTCTAATTAAAATATGATTCTGTCCTGTATTTTTACAAAATTAGGGGGCATATTAAACATTCCCCCCGCATTCATCAAAGAATAATATGTTCTTCTTGTAAATCAATAAACACCATTGCTTCGCCACTTTGATAAGCGGTGTAAATTCCAGTATCTTTTGCAAGATTTACTTTTTCAAAGCCTTGCAATGTAACGCTATCATTTTCGTCAGCATTGATAAACAATGTATTATTTTCATCAGTCATATTAATAACATCTTGTGCTGTTAAATTGATAGATTGGATGTGTTCATCGTCTAAATCAAGTAGTTCAATATTGCTTATCTTCGTAGAATCTATATTTAACTTACCAGATACATTGTAAAAGGTTACTACATCACGACCGGCACCACCATCAATAACGACATCATTCATAAAGCTAAAGATATCATTTTCATCATATTCAATGCTTCTTACAGAATTATCTTCGGTGAGACGGTTGGCAGTAATATCTTTGATATAGAACCCGGTTTTATTACCTTCAGGTGTAATTACGATTTTATTAAATTCCACACCACTTTCAGGAGCAAAACGAATTGCAATATCGTCGGTTACTTTATTGACTTTACCTGTATGAGTCATAGAGCCTACTTTAGTATTACCATCGTAGAAGTCAACGCGTACTGTTTCTGGCTCTGCACCTAAACCTTGACCTGTCGCCCCTTTATCATTAAAGACGATATCAACGTTTTGTGCTTTTTTCTGGGTAAACTCAATGGTCAATTTTTCAATTTCACTATTTTGCCAACGACCTAATTTAGCCCCCCAAGGATTACCTTCAACACCTATACCATTTCCAGAATGAGTGATATTAGGATACTGTTCTCTTCCATTTTTGGTTCTTGAAGCAGTTACGGTAAACCCTTGATTTCTTGATGTTACATTATTTGCATCAATATGAGCAATGGAAGTTTCAACAACTGGTCTTTCAATAACCTTATCGTAAATTTTGATAGTTGCTGGCACAGACTCTTGCCCCTGTTCATCAATGGCAACATATTTGAGTGTTGTATTATCACCTAAGTGCATATCGTTCTCAGGGTTACGCTCATTACCATTAGCAACAAACTTAAATTTACTATCTTTAGCATACTTGGTACTGGTATTTACTTCATCATAATGGACACCTTTTGCATGAGAATCTGCACCAACTTCAACATACAATGTTCCTTTATTCGAAAGCTCTTTAAACTTGATTTTTACTGTATTATTGTTTTCTGGGTCAGATACTTTATTTGCCAAAGAGAAGAACCACACATCAAATCGACCTTCCAAGCCAGAACCCATACCAGTGATTTCGTTATAGACTTCATTTTGATCTGTAGTATTACCCCAGTCAACACAGCCTCCCCAGCCACTTGGAGCATTAGGATCACACGTACCACCGATACCATTAGCATTAGTTCTCACATGATCACCATCAAGGAAATTACGCATTACTGGTGTCGCTTCACCTGTTGCAATGTTAATTTCATAGATAATATTGTCGTTACCTGTTTTATGACCATTAGAATCCTTGCCAGTCCCCCATTTAATATTAGACACATATAGTTTTCCATTAACAGCGGATAATCCCCAAGCACGATCTAAAGCGTGTTTCTGACCATCATCACCGATTGTCCATAAATCACCTAAATCCTGCAACTGCCCTGTTTTAGTATTATACTTTATTAAATAATCAGGGTTATTTGCCGTATTATTTTTAAACTCAGGTAGCTGTCTATTCACGGTTACATAAATATCATCACCAATGGACGTCATATCTCCAGAAGGAATTGCCCCTAGGGCAACTTCAGAGTCTTTTACCACTTCTGCTATAGGATGATCTGGATATTTTGGATTATCTCTAAAGGCAATCTTTTCGATTACTGGCGTTGGTTTTCCAACCGTTAACCCAAATTCACTTTGTGCAATACTCAACACATAGACTTCATTATTAATAACGGTAAATCCGCTGATTATATTTTTATTCAAAGTAGCATCTTTGATTCCCCCTAAGGTCCCAACCAATTTCCCAGTCTTCGTTACTGGGTCAAGTTCATAAAAATGCGTTACTGAACCACCTGTTAAAATCCACGGGCTTTCCTCAGGATCGGCCCTAGTATTTTCTGTTCTTGTAATATACATTTTACCTGTATGATTATCTACTACTATATCAGATGCTCCCCCTAGTTCGTTCAAATCTTTACCAGATGACTGAAGGTAAAAATCATTGATATTAAATAACTCTTTCGGTGTTAAATTACCATCTTTATCTTTATAGACGATGTAAGTATCACCGCGTTCATCTGCAATATAAACAGAATCACCGATAGTTAACTCGTGTTCAACATCAACAGCAGTCGGGCGAGCATTACCTTCTTCAATATAACCTTTTGCTGTCGCTGTAGTTACCGTTAAATTATCTGATGTAGAAATAATTTTTAATTGTAAGGTTTCAGTTTGTACATCATTTGCTGTGTTATTCGCCGCTTTAAATTCAAAATAAGCTTTTTTGCTGACATCCGTATTTGCAGGGATATTAAAGCCTTCACCATTATCACTAAATAATTTACTTGTATTTAACGAAATGTTTTTTTCTTGCCCTGTCCTAGCATCAACATAATGGAATTTTGCATCCGTTAAATCATCTTGACGAACGCTATTTGCCACACTTTGATCCACTTTCACAACCACACGACTGCTTTCTGGTAATTCTCTGCTTAATGTGAAGTCAAAGCGTAAACTTTGGTTTGTATCACCTTCTTTAATGGTATTTGTCGCCATTCCATTAGCGTTACCGATACGTTGCACAGATATTGCGACATTGCCATCATTATCTGCAAAATCGACATTATATCATCACCAGCTACTTTTGAAGCTCTGAGATGTGCGTTCTCTAGCCCTTGAGAATGCGATGGGCGATCAATAATTTGATCATCAACAATCGGCACACGTACTTTCACTTTGCCACTTGTTCCAGCTGGTATTGTGATTTGTTTATTTGCTGGAACATTTGTCCAGTTTGTACCATCTGTTGAATATTGCATTCCATCGGCGTTAAAATCGTTTGCATCACCTAGTTTATTGATCATTGTGAGCTGTAGCGTGACATCTTTACTTGCTGGCAGAGCGGTTGAACCATTTGCACTATCAGTCAAATATACATCATATTGTAAATAAGCATCACCACCACTTGCACCTTCTCTTGCACCTGTATTGTTTCTGAAGGTATTTGTACCATCAACTTTGATATAGGCTTTGTCAGTATCGAGAATAATACCGTTGGCATTATTATTGCCAAGCGTATAGTCAATCTTGTGAGCATCTATATCAGTACCTGTTGGTTGAGAAATAACAAGCTTCAGATTTTCTGTGATTTCAGGAAGATTATCATTTTTAGCAGTAATTACGATATTCTCGGCCGCATTTTGTTTGCCATAGATTTTTACATCAAGACCATTAGCAAAGAAATCTTGAATTTCTTCTGCGGTATTAAGTTGGAATTTGACGCCTCGATGAATATCATAATAAGTGACTGTTTCAATATCATCAGCTGTTACACTGCTGTTTTCCTTATCTACTTTTACTTTTACGATACTGTTTTTCAAGACTGTTGCATTATTCTCATAACGAACTTGATACACCAATTCTCCATCAACGCCTTCAGTCACCTCATTTGGATTATTAACTGCAACAATTTCTACCGTCGGGGTTGGTTGTGCTTGTTGAGCTGATTTAAACTTCATTGTCGTTGTTGCTTGTGTCGTATCGCCATCTTTATCAGTAACAATATATTCAACAACAATATTTTCAGAACCACCAGCTGAAACTACCGATATATCAGCAATATAATCATATTCACCAGTTTTTAAATCTAAGGTTAATTTGCTACCTTGCGTTGTTTTGATAGTCACTATTGACGAACCTTTTGTCACAATGCCTTGAGTAATATTATTAACCGTATTCGTAACTGGATTATACGCAAACTCTTTGCCATCAATCGTGACTTTAGTGAGTGTTGCATTATCTGCACCAAAAGCAAGTTCTGGCTTGGTTACAGTTGCATTTGCATCATTCGTGGCAGAATTGATCACGCTACCGTGAATAGGCTCAATTTCTAGTAGTTCTGATAAATGAGTTGCTAGTTTGCTTGAAGTGGTAACAACACCATCAGCATCTTCACTTTTAATACCATCATAAGCGATAGGATCTATCGGTGATTTTTTAGCATCACCAAAACCAATCGCTTGCACATTGATATTATTATCTTTTACAAATTTTTCCCAAATATCTTTTTCAGTATCATTAATACCTTCATCAATCGGCATGTCATCGGCAGGCTGGGTATAATTTGGAACATTATCTATAATAGCATTTTTCTCTTTAGCATTTATAAGAGTATTTACATCACCATCACCACGAATTGGCTCTCCATCTGTTAAGAGATACATTTGATTCTTCGCACCAGATAAAGCACCTGCATTGTCATTTGTAAAGCTATTCATAACTTCTGCAAGAGCGGCATCATAGTTTGTTCCCCGACCTATACCACCACTTTGCCATGGAAGATTAGGAGTTAAGGTATTAAGAACTTTTATAGCATCTGCAAAATCTACCCAACCAGATGTATTTGTCTCTGCTGTATTTCCAAAGCTAACAATTTTTACTTTAACCTCTCCATAATGAGCGTAGTCAATCATCAGTTTTTCTATAGCTTCTTTAGCTAAAGATAGTTTTGTTACACCATTAAATTCAAGATCTTTTACCCATCGACCATTTTTGTTTATTATCTCACTATGACCATTTTTATCTTGCATCATACTAAGTGATAAATCAACTGCTACCACCAAATTCACTTTCATATTTGCTTTAATGGTTATTTCAGGAGAAATATTTGTAACATTTGGTTTATCATCTTCTACACCAACAACAAACCTGCCTGTTTCAACATCACTTCCTGTACCAGCAGTTGCTTGGAATTTCAAATCAAGCACATCTTCAATATTATCAGCTTTTGTATGATCAACAGCCTTATGTAACGTTGCTGTGTACTGACTGTTATCAGCATTCACGCTAATCGTGATTACTTTTTCACCGCTTGCAGTTTTTGCAACCAATTCTTTTGTTGTGCTGTTCCACGCTTCCCACGTAACTGCTTCACCACCACTAGTAATAGGGCTATCCCCTCTATAAACAATATCTGTAATAGGAGATTCAAAGCCTAAATCACCTGTTGCCGTAACACTGTCTGTCGTATCAGGAGCTAAACCATCTAATGCTTTTGGATTATTATCCGTCCCTGTGGTGTCCTTGATACCATCAGCAATATGATTAACAGGGTCAGTGAGCCCCTCTTCAGAAACACGTACCCAAGCAAGTTCGTTGATAGTACCTGTTGCTGTTTTACTACTTGTTCCTACTGTTGCAGTAATAGTATAGTTTTCAGCGTTCTCTTTCGCCCAGTCTGATGTTGTCGGTACTTTTACGATAAAACTTTGTTTACCTGATGGCACAGAAACATCAAAACCACTATTAGTAGGTGTCGCATTTTGCCAGCTTGTGCCGTTGTCAAACGATACTTGTACAGGGGTTGTTAAATCACTTGC
>PDWI01005756.1_pt1 | contig 15835 bp, 15 predicted proteins | sample 1430891 | NCBI WGS metagenome assembly PDWI01 (sample SAMN01162508, study PRJNA174530) | Oral metagenome, whole genome shotgun sequencing project. | biome: Marine environment; feature: Marine mammal; material: Swab sample of the gingival sulcus; isolation source: swab sample of gingival sulcus...
TTTTTTAGCTACTTTTTTAGCTTTTTTTTCTTTTGATAATTTTAAGCTACTTACTTTTTTAGCTACTTTTTTAGCTACTTTTTTTACGTCTTTTTTCTTAGCTACTTTAACTGCTGCTTTTTTAGCGATCTTTTGTACTTTTTTTTCTTTTAATTCTTTTGCCATTTGCAATCCTTAGTTTTATTTATTACTTTTCAATAAAAAGTAATTACATGATTATACTATAAAAATATAATAATAGCAATAGTTTTTATCACTCTTATATGTATATTGTATGATTAACCAATTAATAAACTATTTTTTGATAAAATATACTGTTTTACTATAGAAAAACTAAGGATATAAAATGTTACTAACTCCTGGACCTACACCCGTACCTGAATTTGTAAGAAAAGCTATGGCTGATACAACACTTCATCACAGAACTCCTGAATTTGAAAGTATATTTGCACAAACAAGAGAATTGTTGTTTGAATTATACGATATGGATGAAGTTATTATGTTAGCATCAAGTGGAACTGGAGCTATGGAAGCTTGTGTTACGAATCTAACACTAAAAAAAGCCCTTACTATAAATTCTGGGAAATTTGGTGAGAGATTTGGAAAGCTTTGCCAAGCCCATGGTATAGAATATACAGAAATAAAAAATGAGTGGGATACTCCTGTAAGTGTTGAAGAAGTACTTGATACTGTAAAAAAAGACAATAGTATTGATGCTATTTTTATACAAGTTTGTGAAAGTGCTGGAGGACTTAGGCATCCTGTCGAGCAAATAGCGCAAGAAGTTAAAAAAATCAATAAAGATATCTTGATAATTGCAGATGGTATCACAGCTATTGGGGTTGAAAAAATAGATACTTCAAATATTGATGCTTTGATTACTGGTAGTCAAAAAGCTCTTATGTTGCCGCCTGGTCTTGCAATCATAGGTTTATCAAATAATGCAGTTAAAAGATGTGAAGAAAATGCAAAAGGATTTTATTTTAATCTTTCAACAGAGATAAAAAAACAAAGAACAAATACTACTGCCTATACAGCAGCAACAACTTTGATAATAGGTTTGCGAGAGATATTATCTCATATTAAAGAAAATGGTGGTTTTGAAAAACTTTATGAAAATACAAGTTTAAGAGCAAAAGCAACAAGGGAAGCCCTAAAAGCTATTTCTTGTCAGATTTATCCAAAGACTCCGGCGAATGCTATGACAACAGTGTATAGTGAAAAAGCACCCGAAATTAGAAAGATATTAAAAGAAAAATATGATGTGAATATTGCAGGTGGTCAAGACCATATCAAAAAGTTGATTTTTAGAATAAATCATATGGGATTGGTTGAAGATTTTGAAGCATCTTGGGTTGTAAATGCTATTGAATTAGCATTTGATGAACTAGGAATTAGAAAATTTGATGGAAGGGCAAATAAAGTTTTTTTAGAAACTTTATTTAAAGGAAAGTAAAAGATATGATTTTTGAACACGAAATTCCAGATGGAAGTCGATTGTACTTTGGAAAGTCTGCAAAAGCAAAGAGAAATTTAGAAAATAAGATTTGTGATATTTTAGATGAAAAAGGTTTTGAAGAGATTATCTCTCCAAACTTTTCTTATTCTCAACATCAAGCAATTGAAGATGATAAAAAGTTGATAAAGTTTTCAGACACTCAAAATGAACAAGTTTCACTTAGAGCTGATTCAACACTAGATGTTGTAAGAATTATTTCTAAAAGATTAGGACGAACTACTAATCAAAAAAAATGGTTCTATATCCAACCTGTTTTTTCTTATCCTTCAAATGAAGAATATCAAATAGGATGTGAATGGATAGGTCATGATGATATTTCTGATATTATAAATCTAACAGCAGATATTTTAAAAGATTTAAATATAGAACCTCTTTTACAAGTATCAAATATAAATATTCCTAAACTTGTATGCGAGGAATTAAATATAGATATTTCTTTATTTAAAAATGGTGAAGTAGATTCTTTGTTTAAGTTAAATTGTGAGTGGTTAAACAGTTTGATAAAAGTTAAAAACTGTGAGGATTTAGAAAAAGTTTTAAGTATAGTTCCTATTTCTATAAAAAAAGAATTGGAACTTTTACTTTTAAAAGTAAAAGAAATAAAATATTCAAATATCATAGTAGCACCACTTTATTATGGTTCGTTAAAATACTATGATGGGATTTATTTTAGAGTGATTAAAGATAATCTAACTATATGCAAAGGGGGAATGTATGCTAGTGATGGAATACACTCACTTGGTTTTGCAATTTATACAGATAGTTTATTAAAAATTTTAGAGGATTAAAAATGAGTGCAGATTTAATAGTTGGAATACAATGGGGTGATGAAGGAAAAGGTAAGATAGTTGATATGCTTGCTCAAGATTATGATATGGTATGTAGAAGTCAAGGTGGACACAATGCTGGTCATACTATTTGGGTTGATGGAGTAAAATATGCACTTCATTTAGTTCCTTCAGGGGTTTTAAATCCAAAGGCTGTAAACATCATAGGAAATGGAGTTGTTTTATCTCCTTCATCAATTATTGAAGAGATGAAACAATTTGGAGATTTAGAAGGGAAACTTTATATTTCAGATAAAGCACATTTAAACTTATCTTATCATGCCTTAATTGACCAAGCAAAAGAAAGACTAAAAGGTGATAAGGCTATTGGAACAACAGGAAAAGGGATAGGTCCTTCATATTCTGATAAAATCAATAGAATAGGGCATAGAGTTGGAGAACTTTTAGAACCTTCAAAATTATGTGAGAAGATTTTAGCTTATTTTGAACAAAATAAAGCAATATTTGAAGTATTACAAATAGAAGTGCCAAATAAGGAAGAATTACTTGAAGAGTTAAACTCTTATGCTAAAACTTTGAGTCCATATATAGCAAATACTACAAATATGGTATGGGAAGCTTTAGATGAAAATAAAAAGATATTATTAGAAGGTGCTCAAGGAACTATGCTTGATATTGACCATGGTACCTATCCTTATGTTACATCTTCAAGTACTGTAAGTGCTGGGGCTTGTACGGGGCTTGGAATAAATCCTAAAGATATAGGTGTGGTTACTGGTATTACAAAAGCTTATTGTACAAGGGTAGGAAATGGACCATTTCCTAGTGAAGACCTTGGGGCTGATGGTGATAAGATGGCTGAGGTTGGAAGAGAATTTGGAACAACAACGGGAAGAAAAAGAAGATGTGGTTGGTTTGATGCAGTTGCAGTTAAATATGCAAGTAGATTAAATGGTTGTGACCAATTAGCACTGATGAAACTAGATGTTCTTGATGGTTTTGAAAAAATCAAGATTTGTGTAGGATATGATTTAAATGGTGAAGTAATTGATTATTTACCATCAAATTTAGAAGATATAAAGCCTGTATATGTAGAATGTGATGGTTGGGATAAAGTTGAGGGTATTAAAAAATACGAAGACTTACCTGTAAATGCGAAGAAATATATAGAAAAGATAGAAGAAGTAACAAAAGTCAAAGTTGGAATAGTTTCAACATCTCCTGAAAGAGAAGACACAATAATAAGGGGAAAATAAATGAGAATAAAATTGCATCATACAGCATATATTTCAAGAAGAATTACAAGAGATTTGGTAAATTGTGATTTTGTAGAGATTAGAAAAGAAAGACATAGTATCGAAGAACAAATAGAAAGAATACTAGATTCTGATATTGAAAAAGAGCATGTTTTAGATGAAAAAGTTGAAGATATCTTAGATGAGCAAGAAGAAGAAATCGAGTTTTTAAATGCCGATAGAAGACAACTTTTTTGGATGACAAAAAAGAGAATGGCAAATGATTTTGGTGTGATTTTAAACAATGAAGATAGATTCTCAGATATTGCTCATCAGATATTAGACTTTTTATGGGAAGAAGATTATATACATTATACTTGTTCGGATAATCAAGTAAAAAATGTAATTTTTGCATCAATTGATGAGTTTATGAAAGGGTTTGAACTTGCAGATGATGCTGTTTTAGAAAAACTAAAAAATTATAAAAGAAAATTGATACCAGGAACTGAGGATTATGACTTAGTCTATCACAGACTTTACGAGGAAGAGTTAATTAAAAAAGGATTACTTTAAGATGAAAAAAGTGTGGATATATCTAGAAAATGGGACATTTTTAGAAGCGAAATCTTTTGGTGCAAGTGGTACTAGTGTAGGAGAGATAGTTTTTAATACTTCTTTGACTGGTTACCAAGAGATTATAAGTGACCCTTCTTATGCAGGGCAATTTATCACTTTTACTATGCCTGAAATTGGTAATGTTGGAGTAAATGATGATGATATGGAAAGTAAAACTTGCTTTTGCAAGGGAGTGATAGTTAGAAATTATCATGATGAGTATTCAAACTTTAGGGCAGAGGATACTTTAGAACATCTATTAAAAGAACATAATGTTCTAGGTATTACAAATATTGATACAAGATTTCTAACAAAGATGATAAGAGATGAGGGAGCTATGATGATGATAGCTTCAACTGAAATATCATCTAAAGAAAAATTGGCTAAGATTTTAAAGCAGAGTCCTCGAATAGAAGATATAAACTACATAAAGCAAGTAAGTACAAAAGAGAGTTATATCCATAAATCTGGTGCATGGAATCATGACAATCTAGCTTACAATAAAGCTGTGATGAGTGATAAAAAAATCGTAGTTGTTGATTTTGGAGTAAAAAGAAATATCTTAAATGAGCTAGTTGAAAGTGGTCTTGAGGTTGAAGTAGTTCCTTCGACTTTTAAAGCAGATGATTTAATCAAAAGATTTGAAGATGGGCAAATTGGTGGGATTTTCCTATCAAATGGACCAGGTGATCCTCTAACATTGACTGAAGAGAAAAAAGAAGTAGAAAAATTAATAAATGCAAATATTCCTATGTTCGCTATATGTTTAGGTCATCAGATGTTATCTATTGCTCATGGATATGATACATTTAAGTTACCATTTGGACAACACGGTGGTAACCATCCAGTTGCAAATCCACAGACAAATATAGTCGAAATAACTGCACAAAATCATAACTATAATGTACCTGATACTATAGAAAAAATCGCAGAAATTACCCATAAAAACTTATTTGATGGAACAATAGAAGGTGTAAAATATAAAAATAAAGAAATCTTCTCTGTACAACATCATCCAGAAGCGAGCCCAGGGCCTCATGAAAGTAAATATATCTTTGATGAGTTTGCTAAGATAGTAAAATAACTAAGAATTTTTCTTAGTTATTTTATCTTTTTTTTCTATTTAATTTTTTATATTTATCACAACCTTCTTGGTCACCTAAATCACAAGCCTTACCATAATACTCTTTTGCTAAGTCTAAATCTTGTCTAAGACCTAGTCCTTCTTCATATGACTCAGCAAGATTTATGCAAGAAAGAGAATCTTTTAAGGTACAACCTTTTCTTAAATACTCATTCATTTTTACATAGTTCTTTTTTTCATTGTAACTAATTGCATTTAAAAAACAACTAATTCCAATACCTCCATCACATTCATTTTTAAGATAAGTATTTGCCTCTTTTAAAAGTAAATTTGCTTTTTCTTTATCCCTATTTTCTTCATAGAATCTTGCACTTAGAAGACAAATATAACCTACATTAAAACTTTTACATACTTCATCTGTTATTTTGCGAAGATATTTCTTCTCTATCTCACTAGAAGCAAAACTATTACAAACAATAAATATCAGCATAAAAACTAATCTGTACATGGTAAATCCTTTTTTAATCCCTTGTTATCACAAGTTGTTAAAATAATTTTATCTTAATAAACTTTAAAACTTGTAATAACAAGGTATAATTAAAGGTAAGATTTGAAATATATTGATGATATGAGTGATGATTATATTAAAAATTGTCATAAAATAATTGGACTAAATGTAAAAAGAATAAGAAAAGAAAAAAATATCAGTCAATTAGACTTAGCCCATAGAATAGGACATAAATCAGTAAGTATCATATCTTGTGCAGAAATAAATCACAAAAACAATCATTTCAACATAGAACATCTTTTAAAGATAGCCTATGTTTTAGATGTAGATATTAAGGAATTCTTTAAGGATATTGATTAAATCAAAATAAGACAACATTTGATAAGTTCCTGCTGTACAAATACCTGCAAAAACACCTGCTAGGATATCATCTCCCATAACACCCCATCCACCTTTTACATCTCTATCGATTTTACCTATGAAAGAAGGTTTCCATATATCAAAAAGTCTGAAAAATATAAAAGCTAAGATAGACATGATAAGCATATTTTCTTCATTTATTCTACAAATACTTAGCGTTATCCAAATACCTACTAGTTCATCAACTACTATTTCTTTACTATCGTGTTGATTTACTTCTTTTTCGTAGATATTGATTTGTTTAACGGCTATTAAAGTTATAAGCATACTTAGTAAAAACAAAGTAGAAGTAGGTAAGTATTGTAATAAGAATACAGCAAGTATCAAGGAAGTAAAGGTTCCAAAAGTCCCTGGGGCTTTTGGAAATAGTCCTGAGTATCCTACTGTTAGGAAAAATTTTCTAAACTTCATCTTTTTTTATCCTTTTTTTCTCAATACCTAACTTTTTCCTTTTTTCCCATAAAGACTTTCTTGATATTCCTAATTTTTTAGACAATTCTGTATCTGGATATTTTGATTGGTATGATAGTACCATTCTTTTTACATAATCATTTATCGTCATAATACTAGAATTTGGACTTACTATTTCATTATTTTTTATTTCTATTTTTTTACCTTGAAAATCTTCTTCTTTTTCTAAAGATGAGATGATACATTTTTTATCTTCAATAGCAATTAGTACTTGGTCTTTCACACTTTTTTTTAGGCTATGATAATCTGTAAGATAGATGATATTTCTATGACTACATCTATTTAAATCCCTTTGCCAATATTTTGAATTTAAAGATATGAATTTTACTCCTATACCTATTTTCTTTGAAATTTCAAGAACTAATTTATCTGAATGTTTTTGACATTTTGATTCTATTAGTAAAGGAAAAGATATATCTCTAGTTATATTTTCTACATTTATTCCAAACATAATAAAGTTTATATATCTTTTTAAAGTCTTCAACTCTTTTCTTACGCTTTGACATTCTTTATAATGATAGATTTTTCTTATTAGTTCATCCATCATAAATGGTTTCATGATATAGTCTTTTGCACCACATTTTATAGGATTTGATACAGTTTCTTCTGAAACATAAGAAACTAAAAGTAAGATTATAGAATGGGTTCTATATCTTTTTATGAGGTCTTGACAAAAATCAGAACTTAAAGAAGTTGATAAAAGGATGATATCATAGTCTTTTGTAAATTTGTCCATTTTATCTGTAGATTCAAAAATGTCACAATGATGACCATCTTCAACTAATCTTGATACTATTTTTTGAGCAAGATAAACTTCGTTTTCAACAATTAGTATATTCATTTTTTCTTCCAATTATAATATTTTAGTGTTGCAACACTATGCACACTTACTCCTTCACATCTTCCTATATATCCCATTTCTTCAGATGTTGTAGCCTTGATATTTATAAACTGAGGTTTCAAATCTATAAGTTTAGCAAGTGAATTTTTTATTTTTAATTTATATGGATTTATTTTTGGTTGCTGGGCGATTATAGTTAAATCTATATTTACTAACTCATAACCTACATTATGAACAAATCGTACAATTTCTTTTAATAAAAGTTTTGAATCTACATTTTTATATTTTTCATCAGTATCAGGAAAAAATTCTCCTATATCTCCAGCACCAATAGCACCTAAAAGTGCATCTATTAGTGAATGTATAAGTACATCACCATCACTATGAGCTTTGAAACCATAATCACAGTTTTTAAATTCTATTCCACCTAAAAACAATTTTTTATTATCTTCAAAAGCGTGAGTATCAAAACCAAAACCTGTAAAAAAGTTTTTTGATGGTTTTTTAAAAGGAAAGTCTTGTAGTTCTTCACCAAAAGTGATTTTTTTACTTTTTGTACTTCCTTTTATATATTTTACTTTTCCATTATTTGCTTTTATTGCTGAACTATCATCTGTATATTCTATATGTGTATCTAGTGCTTTTTTCAAAACTTTTGTATTTGATAGTTGTGGAGTTTGTATAAGTTTTACATTTTCCCTATTGATAGTATTAGTTTTATATATAACTGTATCTGAAACATTTAAAACAGGAACTATACAATCAGCATTTTCTTTTTCTTTTATAAGTTTTCTTATCACTTTTTTAGGTACATTTGCCCTTGCTACATCTGTGACCATGACATAAGAAGTTTTAACTTTTTCTAAAGAGTTCTTTAGGGATTCTTGTCTTGTATTTCCACCTTTTACAAAAGAAAAAGAGGAATTAAAGTTTTTCATATATTTAAGTTCTTCTTCATGGGAAGTGATTATAATCTTTTTAAATTTAGAACTTTTTGATAATCTTTTTACAACATATAACCATAAAGGTTCATCTTTGATTCTAATCCATTGTTTTTTTACTTTGTGTTCAAATCTTGATGAATTTCCTGCACATAAAACTATTAAAGTTATATCTGACATATTACACTTCTCTCCTCTGTGTAAAAAAGTTACACAATTTTACAAGAATCTTACTTATACAAAAGTAAATAGTATAAATTTTTTTACCATTTAATTCAAAAATAAGAAAGTAGCATAAAAAATAACTTAAGTTTTTGTAATAATTAAGACATAATAAAATATAATACAAAAATCAAAAGAAAGGAAATCTAATGATAAGTATAGACGAGATTAAAAGTCAATTACAAAATGTCAAATATCCAGGTTTTGAGAAATCAATTATGGATTTTGGTTTTGTAAAGAATGTAAATATAAATAAAAATATATGTACAATCACTCTTGATATCACATCATCAGCTCAAGAAGTTGAAGATGGGTTAAGAAAAGATATTCAAGATGTTCTTAGTTCTTCTGGTTTGGAAATTAATTTAATAGTTAATAAACCTCAAGCAATTAAACAACAAAGCAATAGTGCAAGTGGTCAAAACATAGCACCACAAATTAAAAAAATAGTAATGGTAAGTTCAGGTAAAGGTGGAGTTGGTAAGTCAACTACTACTGTTAATCTTGCAGTTGCTTCTGCTATGCAAGGTAAAAAAGTAGGTATTCTAGATGCTGATATTTATGGTCCAAATATTCCTAGAATGATGGGATTACAAGGGCAAGAGGTTGAAGTAATAGGAAATAAAGCAAAACCATTAAATGCTTATGGTGTTGATGTGATGTCAATGGGTGTTTTGATGGAAGAAGGACAAGCTGTTATTTGGCGTGGTTCTATGATAATGAAAGCAATTCAACAATTGCTTCAAGATATTTTATGGGAAGATTTAGATATCTTATATATTGATATGCCACCAGGAACTGGTGACGCTCAATTAACTTTAGCTCAAAGTGTACCAGTTGCAGCAGGAATTAATGTAACTACTCCTCAACACGTTGCACTTGATGATTCTAAAAGAAGTTTAGATATGTTTGAAAAACTTCATATTCCAGTTGCTGGAATTGTTGAGAATATGAGTGGATTTATCTGTCCAAAATGTAATGAAGAATCGGACATCTTTGGAAAAGGTACTTGCGAAGAACTTGCAAGAAGATATGGAACTCAAGTGTTAGGAAATCTTCCAATAGAACCGGCTATTAGAGAAGGTGGAGATATAGGAAAACCTATAACATATTTTAATCCAGATAGCGTATCAGCTAAAAGATATATGATAGCAGCTTCAAAAATTATAGAATTTGTTGAAAATATTGATGATGCTAGAACAAATGCTTCTATCCAACCAACAACAGCTCCTGGTGTTGCTGCTTGTTCTACTTCTACAGGTTCTGGTTCAGAACAAACTCAAAGTTCAAGTGGTGGATGTGGTACAGGTTGTGGTTGCCACTAAGCAGAAAAAAAGAGAAATTTAATTTTCTCTTTTTTTATAAAATTCTTCTCTAAATTTTTCCCATCTATTTTCTAGGATAGCCTCTCTAGCCTCTTTCATAAGGTTTAAGTAATAGTGAATATTGTGTATTGATGCAAGTCTATTGTATGTTATTTCTTTTGCTCTAAAAAGATGACTTAGATATGCTCTTGAAAAGTTTTGACAAGTATAGCAAGAACACTCTTCATCTAGAGGTTTTTCATCTTCTTTAAACTGGGCTTTTTTTATGTTCATTTTACCAAAACTAGTAAATATAGTACCATTTCTAGCATTTCTTGTAGGCATTACGCAATCGAACATATCAACACCTCTATGAATATTTTCTATCAAATCTTCAGGAGTTCCTACACCCATAAGATAACGAGGTTTATTTTCGGGCATAAATTGTGTTGTCCATTCTACTGTATCATACATATCTTGGTTTGGTTCACCAACACTTAGACCTCCTATAGCATAACCATCAAAATCTTCTAAGGCACATAATTGTTCTGCACTTAATTGTCTAAATTCTTTATCTGTACCTCCTTGAATAATAGCAAAAATATTTTGGTTTACTCCTATACCTTTAGCTTGTTGTTCTTTATGATAAGTTATGGCTTCTTTTGCCCACTTTGTAGTTCTCTCAATTGATTTTTGTATTCGCTCACGCGTATTTGGTAGGGCTACCAAATCATCTAAAATCATCATGATATCACTACCTAAGTCATATTGAGTATCTAAAACACTTTGAGGTGTAAAATAGTGTTTACTTCCATCTATGTGAGATTTGAACATAATACCTTTTTCATCGGGTTTTGAATTGTCACTTAGTGAGAAAGCTTGAAAACCTCCACTATCAGTTAAGAAAGAGTTCGGAAATTTTGAAAAACCATGTAATCCTCCAAATTTTTTGATGAGCTTACTTCCTGGTCTTAAGTATAAATGATAAGTATTTCCTAGTATTATTTTTGCACCTAAATTTAGCATATCATTTGCATCTAGTGCTTTTACAGTTCCTTGAGTTCCTACTGGCATAAAAACTGGTGTTTGTATGGTACTATGGGCTGTTTGGATTGTACAAGCTCTAGCCTTTCCATTTGTATTATCTATTTGAAATTTCATTTGTTTTTTTACCTTATTATTTTAGTGAGCGTATTATAACAAAAAGATAATGTAATTTACTTATCTTTTTGTTATCTTATTTTCTTTTACTAGTAACTTTATGTTTGTACATATCTGATTTTATTATAAGTTTTGAAAATTCTATTGCTTTATCATTTTCATCAAAAGATAGTCTTTTTAATAGTAAAAGTGGAAAACCTTTCTTTACATTTAATTTTTTAGCTTGTTTCTTAGAAGAAACTATAGCTTCGATAGTTTCTTGTGCTGAAAATATTTCAAGTTTATATTCTTGTTTTAAAAAAGCATACAAAGAACCTTTTTCAAAATTTTCTTGAAGTTTTGGAACTAATGATGCATTAAAATAATTATACATCAAAGCAAAAGGGACACCTTCAAGAAACCTAGTCCTTTTAACACATAAAATCTCATCACAAGACAATAAATCTTTTACAAAATGGTCTTTTTTTATAATCTCAAAACTTATAGACTCTGTACTTAAATCTTTCTTTTCTTTAGCCAGCCTTTGGGTAAGAGAACCTACAAAGTTAGCATCATAAGATATCTTTTTTTCTTTTACAAAAGTACCTTTACCTTGTTTTTTTTCAACTATATTATCTTTTTGTAATTCTTCTATAGCTTTTCTTACTGTTATTCTGCTAACTTTGTATTTCTCTTCTAGCTGTCCCTCAGGAGGGATGACATCATTTTCTTTATAGTTTTTTTTGATATCTTCTAAAAGTTTTTGTTTTAGTTGTAAATACAATGGTATTCCATTTTTATTTAACAAAATTCTTCCTTATATATTTGTTTCAAGTAGTTGTTTTGCTTCTTTAAATCTATCTTTTGCTAGTTCTTCACTCCAATTTAATTCTTTTTTCATAATAGCTACAACTTTATCTAAAATTTCTAAAGAGGCTTTTATGTCTATTAGTGCTAAACTTGTTCTTCTTACTAAGAAGTCCATTGGTTTTTGTACAAACTCATTTCTTATACAATATATAAGCTCTGCTTGAGTATGGAAATAGTCTTTATGTAATTTTTCTAGATTATCAGAACTTTTTATTACATCAAATATTTTATCCCCATACATAGAAAATAAGTATTTTTTTAGTTTTTTATCAATGTTTAAATCATCTAAAACCAAATCTTTTTTTGAAATCTCACTTCCTATTAATTTTAATTTTTTAGTTTTACATTTTTTCTTTTTTAATTTATTTTGTTTTATTGCATAATCAACTGCTTCTTGTGCCATTTTTCTATAAGTTGTCCATTTCCCACCAATTATACTTATAAGTCCAGATTTTGAAGAGAAAATATCATGTTCTCTTACTATACTTGCAGTATCTTTTTCATCTTCAGGTGCAACTAAAGGACGGATACCACACCAAGAAGATAGAATATCACTTTTATCAATTTTTAAATCAAAGTAGATTTCTAAATGTTCTAAAATATAGTCAATATCACTATCTTTTACAACTGGATGTTCGCTTAAAACTGTACTTTCATCAGTTGTCCCAACTAGACATTTACCCATCCAAGGAAGTATAAATAGAACCCTTCCATCTTTTGTTTTAGGTATCATCAAACCTTTATTTGAAGGTAAATATTTTTTATCTAAAACGATATGGATACCAGAACTTAAATCCAATCTTTTTTTAGCTTTCTCATCATCTAAACTTCTTACAACATCTGAAAAAACTCCTGTTGCGTTGATTACTATCTTAGCTTTAAATCCTACTTCTTTATTTTCTATCTTATCTTTTGCTATTACTCCTGAGATTTTATCTTTATCATAGATAAATTTTTCTACCTTATGATAATTTTTGCACTCCGCTCCAAATTTTTCGGCTGTTTTTAAAAGGCTTATGATTAATTTTGAGTCATTGAAACTTCCATCGTAGTATTCAACTGCCCCAACTAAACCTTTTTCTTTTACATTTGGAAAAGTTTTTAAAACTTCTTTTTTAGATATGATTTTACTTTTCCCTAGTCTTTTTTCTCCAGAAATTATGTCATATAAACTAAGTCCTGCAAACATATAAGGAAGTTCCCATACTTTATATACAGGGGTAACTAAAGTTAATTTTGAACTTAGGTGAGAGGCATTTTTTAGGATTCTATATCTTTCTTTTAAAGCTTCTCTTACTAGATTATACTGTGCTTTATCAAGTTTTTTTACAGCTGCTTCAAGATATCTAACTCCTCCATGAACCAACTTTGTACTTCTTGAACTTGTACCTTCAGAAAAGTCATTTTGTTCTAGTAATAAAGTTTTAAATCCCCTTGATGCAAAGTCAAGTGCTATACCACTTCCTGTTGCTCCACCACCTACTACAATAACATCATATTCGTTTGTTTCCATAATTTCCTCCATAGTCATAATATCATAAGGTTATAATGTTTAATCAAATTATAATATCCTATAAATAAAAGTCTTCTTAAACCTTATAACAAATAAAATTATAAAATTTTTAAAAAAATCTAAATTTTTAAGCTACTTTTTAAGTTCAATACGACATTATAAATTTCAATAATATAGTAAAATTAAGGAGTAGATTTTATGTCCTTAGAGTTAAAAAATGTATCTATGCAAGTTGATGGCAAGACACATATATACAATACAAATTTAAAGCTTGAAAAAGGAACTATGAATGTTCTTTTAGGAAGAACACTTTCTGGTAAGACTACGCTTATGCGAATTATGGGTGGTTTGGATGTTCCTACTTCTGGGAAAGTTTACTGGGATGGTGTTGATGTAACTGGTATGAAAGTACAAAAAAGAAAAATAGCTATGGTTTATCAACAGTTTATAAATTATCCATCTATGAGTGTTTATGATAATATTGCTATTCCTTTACGAATCATGAAAAAAGATGAAGATGAGATAAAAAAAGCAGTTTTAAAAACTGCAAAACTTATGAAACTTGATAAAATCTTAGATAAAAAACCACTTGAACTCTCTGGTGGTCAACAGCAACGTTGTGCATTGGCAAGGTCTTTAGTGAAAGGTTCAGGTTTAGTGTTACTTGATGAGCCTTTAGCAAACTTAGATTATAAGTTAAGGGAAGAGTTAAGAGAAGAAATACCGAAAATTTTTAAAGAATCGGGTTCTATTTTTGTATATGCTACAACTGAACCTGAAGAAGCACTTCTTTTAGGTGGAAATGTAGCAACACTATGGGAAGGTAAAATCACTCAATTTGGTAAGACAAATGAAGTTTATCACAATCCAAATAATACTACAACTGCAAAAGTTTTTTCAAACCCAGCGATGAATTTTTTGAATTTTGAAAAAAAAGATGACTATATATATTATGGAGAAGATGAAAAAGCAAAAGCTACAAATGTTTTAGAAAAATTAGAAGATGGAAAATATATAGCAGGATTTAGACCAAATTACTTAGAAGTAAAACAACACAGTCCAAATGCTATAAAATTTTCTGCTCACTTAGATATAACAGAAATTACAGGTTCTGAAACTTTTTTACATATGAAACATAAAGATGATTCTTGGATAGGTTTAATTCACGGTGTTCACGATTTAGAGTATGATTGTGGAATAGAAGTTTATTTGGATACGAAACATATTTTTGTCTTTAATGAAGATGGAAATTTAGTACAAACTGCATCTTATGTTGAACAAAGGTAAAAAATGGCAAAGATAATTTTTAAGGATTTAGCACATTCGTATAAAGAGAATCCAAAAGATTTAGAAGATTATGCTTTACAGCCTATGAATCATGAATGGGAAGATGGGGGAGCTTATGCACTTTTAGGTCCTTCAGGGTGTGGAAAATCTACATTGTTAAATATAATATCGGGGATTTTAACACCAAGTGAAGGTAAGATTTTATTTGATGATAAAGATGTTACAAATGAAAGTACAGTTGATAGAAATATAGCTCAGGTTTTTCAATTTCCTGTGATTTATGATACTATGACTGTACGACAAAATTTAGAATTTCCCCTAAAAAATAGGAAAGCATCAAAAGAATATATCAAAAAAAGAGTTGAAGATATAGCAAAGGCTATCAAAGTTGAAGGTATGCTTGATAATAAAGCTGTTGGACTAGGAGCTGATGCAAAACAAAAAATCTCGCTAGGAAGGGGACTTGTTAGAGAAGATGTAAATGCTATATTATTTGATGAGCCTTTAACTGTGATTGACCCACATATGAAGTGGGAGCTTAGAACTCAACTAAAAGCACTACATAAAGAGTTGGGGCATACTATGATATTTGTAACCCATGACCAAACAGAAGCTTTAACTTTTGCAGATAAAGTTGTGGTTATGAATTTTGGTAAGATTTTACAAATAGGAACACCTGAAGAACTATTTGAAAAACCTGCTCACACTTTTGTGGGATATTTTATAGGAAGTCCAGGTATGAATATTTTTGATATTAGCCTTGATGGAAATATCGCAAAACTAGATGGCAAAGAAATAAAATTAAATAAGACTTATAAAAATATCACAAGTAAAAATATAAAATTAGGTATTCGTCCTGAATTCATATCTTTAAGTGATAATTCAGATGATATAAAAATAGATATTTATAGGATAGAAGATGTGGCACACCATCAAATAGTTAGAGCAAAACTAAATGGTACCCATCTAAGTATAATCGTAAGAGAAGAGAAAAAAATAAGTGATGATATGAAATACATAAAACTAGACCCTAGTAAAATCAATATTTATGAAGATGAATGGTTAGTACAAGGAGAA
>PDWI01005757.1_pt1 | contig 15835 bp, 4 predicted proteins | sample 1430891 | NCBI WGS metagenome assembly PDWI01 (sample SAMN01162508, study PRJNA174530) | Oral metagenome, whole genome shotgun sequencing project. | biome: Marine environment; feature: Marine mammal; material: Swab sample of the gingival sulcus; isolation source: swab sample of gingival sulcus...
GATAAAAAAAATATAGTGGAATCATATAAAGGAATTACTGCAATGGTAGGTGATGGTATTAATGATGCGCCGGCTCTTATAGCAGCAAGTGTTGGTATTGCTATTGGTAGTGGTACGGATGTTGCGATAGAAGCTGCTGATATTGTTCTTATAAAAAATGATTTAATGGATGTTGTGAGTGCGATTTCTCTTAGTAAACTGACGATAAGAAATATTAAGCAGAATCTTTTCTGGGCGTTTATTTACAATATTATAGGTATTCCGATAGCAGCAGGTGCTTTACATTTGCTGTTTAATGGACCGTTTTTAAATCCTATGATTGCTGCACTTTGTATGTCATTTAGCTCGGTATCAGTTGTTAGTAATGCGCTTAGATTAAGATATATAAAATTATGGAGGTAAAGATGAAAAAGAAAATACTTATTGAAGGAATGATGTGTAATCATTGTAAAAAAAGAGTAGAGGATGCTCTTACTGGTTTAGAAGGTGTAAGTCTTTTAGAAGTGAATGTAGAAGAAGATTATGCTTTTGTAGATACAGAGGTTGATAATAATGTATTAAAGGAAACAATAGAAGATTGTGGTTATGATGTAAAAGAAATTCAGTAGGATAAGAGATGGTGTATTAATCATACATCATTTCTTTTTTTTAAAGTAATATAGTAATGTTACAATTGTTTTACAAAAATATTTATTTCTTGAATCTACTTTATAATGATGATATTCTATTTAAGGGTTGTATAGTTTGATGAAATATATCGATTTTTAAGATAATATTAATACTTTTAATGGAATATTACTTTTTTTACAAGTATATTACAAAATCATTTTTTGTTTGATTATTTTAAAGTAGGGTGTTATAATTCATTTAAGATTGCTAAACAATCTAAAACGACAGTCTTGTGAAGGGGGACATGTTGTATTGATCAATTTCCCTTCATAAGTAAACAGTTTAAAGGAGGAAAAAATATGAAAAGAGTATTATCTCTTGTACTAGCATTAGTGTTAGTATTCGGAACAATCCTACCTGCATTCGCAGATGACGCAGTTACTGAGGTAGCTGAGAAAACTGCAGGAGAAAGACTAAATGAATATGGTCTTATCTTAGGAACAGGAGATGGATTAGATGGCGATAAGCCATTAACTAGAGCAGAAATGGCAACTATATTATGTAGATTATATGGTGAAGAAGCTGAAGCAGATGCTTACAACATCTTACCATCATTTACTGATGTACAAGATCCAGAAGCATGGTATACTTGGAAGATTGCTTATGCTGCTAACAAAGGTTGGATGAAAGGTTATCCAGATAACACATTCTTACCTGAAAAAGAATTATCAGCTCAAGAAGTTAATGTTTTAATGCTAAGAGTATTAGGATATGGACAAGAAGATGCTGCTAAAGAGTGGGAAGAAGCAAATGCTAAAGCAGCTGATTTAGGAATCGCTGTTAATGCAGCTGATCCTATGAAAGTTCAAAGAAATGAAATTTTCGAAGCATTAGTAGCAGCTGTAGATACTAATCCTAAAGATTGTACTAAGCCTCTTGGTGCTAAATTAGAACTTCCTAACTACGAATATGTTGGTGCAGTAACTGTAGAATCAGTTAAAGCTGTAACAACTACAAAAGTAGAAGTTATGTTCTCAGGAGCTGTAGATGCAATTTCAGCAGATAATTTTGAAATTGAAGGCGTTGTAGTATCAGCAGCTAATATGGAAAGTGATATGATGAAAGCGTTATTAACAGTTTCACCATTAACTCCAAACAAAGAGTATAAATTAACAGTGAAAGGTGTTAAAGTAGACGCTAACGAACTTCCTGTATATGAAACTATGTTAAAAGTTGGTGATGTAACTGCACTTTATAACCCAACATTAACTGTAGATAAAGAAGTTATTAAAGCAGATGGTGCTTCTCAAGCAATCGTTACTTTTGCTTTAAAAGATTCATTAGGAAATGTAATTACAAATGCTGATAACGTAGAAGTTGCGTTCTCAACTACTTTTGGTAACTTTGCACAAAACAGAGTTAACTTATCAAATGGTACTGCAGAATTATTATTAAACTCTGAGTTCTTAACTGCAGATAAAGTAGCTGATTTAAGAGCGGTAGTAATTGAAGCTCAAGATGCTAACTTAATCGGATTAAAAGCTGATGCATCTGTATTAATGAGTCCAAATCCAGAAGACGCTGCTATCGAATCACTTGGTGCTTCTATGACTAATGCAGAGTCTAATCAAGCAGATAGAGTAATTGCTTACTTTAATAAAGATGTAAAAGTTAGTGATTATGTGGATGAAAATGGTGTTTTAGATCCAGCAAAAGTAGAACTTGCGGTTAGAAAACAAACAACAAAAGAAACTGGTGGATTCCCTGTAGACGTAAGAGGATTATTACCAGTTCCTGGAAACTCAAAAGCGTTACAAATTATGTTAAACGTTGAAGTACCTAATGGTGGATCAAACGGAAACTGGTTAACTGATAATGCTGATGTATTTGTTAAATTTGTTGATAAGAATGGTTCTGTAGATGTTGCTAGAACAACTACATTCAAATTAACTGATGCAAGAAGACCTGCTTTACTTTCAATTGAAAATGATGGTCTTACTACATTCGTTGCTACTTTCTCAGAAGCAGTAGAAGATGTAACAGCTACAGAGTTAACTAACTGGGCTATCGATGGTATTTTATTAAGTAATGTAGTTAAGTGGGGAAATGTTACTGCAACAGTGGGTCAATTTGATGTTGTAAATGGATTAGATAAGAGACATATTGTAACATTTAAATTAGGTCCTGATAAATATTTAACTGCAGGAAGTCATTCAGTTCAGGCTGCTAATGTTGGTGACTGGGCTTATAAGACAGATTCATTTAACAAAATGGAAACTCAAACAATCGATTTCTATATCGAGCCTGATACAGCAGTACCAACTGCAAAAGTAATCGTTCATTCTCCTGAGCAGTACTTAGTAGAGTACAACAGAGATGTTCTTGAAAGTGCAGTTGATTGGAAAAATGATATGACATTCCAAGTTTATAATACAACTACAAATCAGTGGGAAACTGAGCAAATGGATAACAATGTCCTAGTTACTAAGATTGAAGGTAATAAATTCTTAGTAGAAACTAAGATGGACTGGACAGTTAGACATAATACATTAGGTACTAATAAAAACTACTTTAACTATAACTATAGATTACACATTAAGAAAGATGCTGTAACTAATATAGCTAATGGATTAAAGAGTGCTGAGCAGATGTTATCATTAAATGATGCTATCATGACTACTCCAGATACAGTATCTCCAATTATTGATAAAATTGAAAAAGATACTACTGTTCCTGGACAGGTATATAATGTAACAATGTCAGAGCCTGTAAAAATGAGCCTTACTGCTAATCCAGAAGGTGAAACATTAGCTCAACAACAACTTAAATTACCGGTAGTTACTGCTTCATTCATTAAATCAGATTATAGTAAAACAGTAGACGCTAATGTTGTAAGGAATTTCGTTGATAATTATGATAAAGTAATTGAAGTTACTCCAAATGAAACATTAACAGCTGGCGAGTGGATCTTAGTAGTAAGATCAATTTCAGATGATATAGGAAATACAGCTGCTTCTGCAACTAAGAAATTCACTGTTGAAGGTCAAGCTGCTGCTGCTGACGATTTCAAAGTATTATGGGCTGTTGCTGATGTAGATAATGACTTTAATTTAACAGAGCCAACTAATATAGGTCATCACCCAGATTGGGATACAAATTATGATTACGTATATGTGAAGTTCTCTAAAGCTATTAAAGTTTCAGGAACTGTAAGTAACGTATTAGCGACAACTAACTATACATTAGATGGTAGTGCATTACCTCTAGGTACTCAAATTCTTGCTAACATCGTTCCAGTAGATTATACTGCTCAAGATACTGTTTCAGATATAGTTGGATATGATGAGTTAGATAGCGTAATTGATTCTATCACAATCAGATTACCACAAGGTACATTAGAGAATAAGAATACACCACATGCATTAAATATTTCTGCTTCATTAACTAGTGCTAATAATGAGCCATTAGTAAATGCTGGAGAAAAAATATTACCATTTGCTTTAGCTGCAACTGATTGGCTAGAAGTTCTTGATAACCTTGCTGCAAGAAGATTATTAAATAATGCTATTGATTTAGCAAATGGAAATGGTGGTAATGGATTTGTTGATCAAACTCAAGCAGACGCATTCTATAATGCATATAATACAGCTAAAACAGCTATTGAAGCTCTTGATAATGAAACAACTGTAGATCCTTATGTATCAACAGTTAGAGCTCAATACTTAGATGCATTAGCTAACACATTAAATACTGTAGCAAATAATAATGATGAGATCTTCTTAAGATCAGTTGTTGTTACACCAGGACAGCAACCTCAAAATACAAATCCAGATGCAGGTGATGTAATAACAATTATGTTCAGTGAAGCTACTAATAAACCAGCACTTACTGATGCAATCTTAACTGTTGACAATGGACATACACTAGATATAGCTGGTGATACAACTGCAGTTTGGAACCAAGCAGGTGATACATTAACTATTACTCTTGGTGTTGGAGCTGTTCTTCAAGACGGTGATGTTGTTGCTTTCAGTGATACTGAAGACGTTAAAGATGCTGCTGGACAAAACGAGTTACATAATGTAAATGTATACACAGTAGTTGAAAACGATTTCTAAGATTAATTTCTAGAATTATTAAAACAAATAAATTAACAGTCTATCTTTTGATAGGCTGTTTTTTTATGTTTTAGTAATATTCAACATAAAATCAATTGTTGTCGATATATAGTATAGAGATTGGAATATTAAGATTTCATAACAATATTTTATATTCAAATAATATATAGTATACTATATATGGAACAAAGGAGGAAAAATGAATAAAAAATACTTATCATTATTTATGGTATTTGTAATGATATTATCATTATTTAATGGGATGAACTTTACATCTTATGCAGATGCTGATCCAGAGCTTGGATTATCTGTTTTACAATTAGTTGATGATAATAATCCTAAGTCAGGTGAAACATTTACTTATACTATAAAATATGGTACATCGGGTAAGTACAATTCAGGAAATATTTTGAATGGACTTAAGTTAAAGTTCACGGCATATGATGGACTTGATATTTCGTCATATGATAAGAGTGGTGATATTGATTCTGTTACTGAAAATGGTAATGAATTAATATTTAATTTTAAGGATAATATTACTATTGGTACTTCTGGAATATTGAAGGTAATAGTTAAATTTAAAGAAGGTGTCACTCCTATGGGTGCATCGGATAGTGTGAGTCAATCTGAATTATATATTGGAGATAATTCGTCTATTGCTACATCAGAAACAGTTACTGTTAGTGTGGATGATATAAATAGTATAGATATTGATAAAACATTTGCACCAAATTTACCATCTTTAAATAATTATGTATATTATACTATTAGAGTTACTGGTGAGAATAGAATTGGTGGAAGAAATTTAACAGATGTTAGTGTTACAGATACATTACCTAGTGGCGTAACAGATGTTGAAGCGGTTAATCCAAATACAAATGTTACGATTGTTGATAATGTTATTACATGGGATAATCAAGAGCTTAATGTAGGTGAGGTGAAGGAGTATGTACTTCGTTGTAAGTATCCAGATACTGAGTTTACTGCTGGTCCAAATATTACAAATACAGCTACAATTACTGGAACTCATATAGGAGAAGTTACTAGTATTAGTGGAACAGATACTGCTGTACATACATTCTATGCGGCTACTATTGGAAATCCTTCTATTGTGAAGCAGAATAGACCTGGTATCGAAAATGGTGTTGATGAGTATGGTAAGGGTCAGAAGGCTAAATTCAGAATATTTGGCATTAATAATCCAGGGAATATACCATTAGATAAATTAGAAGTGTTAGAAATACTTCCTACAGAAGCGTTCAAGTTAACGTCTTTTTATGTGGGTAATTATAATGTAGATCCAACTTCTATGAGATTATTATATACAGAAGAAAATTTAGTTACTAAGGGTGAAGGATTAGATGCTGGTAATATTCTTCCTGATACTAATAAGTATCGTTTTGGGGAAGATGTGGTTGTTAACATTGATGATACTAAAACATTTTCTTCTTTAGAATTAGATGGAGGAGTATTAACTCAAGATACTGATTATTCTATTGTAGGAAGTGTACTGACTATAAATGGTAGTGCATTAACTTCAGGAGATCATAGTATTGAGGTTAAGTATGATGATAACTCTTCTTCTGTAGCTGATTTTACAATAGGAAATGAATATAAGGTGTTAGAAGATAATCTTCAAAAAGATACGACAGTTACTATCGCAGATTCTAGTAATATGAAAGCGGTAAAACTTGAAATAAACGGTGTTCCTGTTGGATTTAATATTACATCGCCAGTACAAGTAAGAGGTGATGTAATAGCAGATGAAGATGATACTAAAGTATATACAAATAGTGCTAAATTAACGTTATTTTATAATGATGAAGAGAGTTCTAATGCTGATCCTGCAGAGTTTAAAGTAACAGGTGCTATGCCTAGATATGATATTGATTTATCAACAGATAGAGCATCGTATGATGATAGTGAAGATATTAATTATAATCTTATTATTAAAAATGCAGATTTAGCGAAAGGTAATGTCCATGATGAAAATGGAGTAATTATTGCTGCAGATTTTAATGATGATTTTGAGATCTTTAATTATACAGGATTTACATTTATTAAAAATTCTGAAAATGAAGGGAATTATACAGCAACTGTAGAAGAAATGCCAGATGAGGGATCTTATAAGAGATGGAAAATAAATGGAACATTAAAGCCAGGAGATTATGTGAAAATCAACTTTACAAATAGCGTTGTTGATGGTAAACATACTGGAAATTACGGTGGAAGAGCATTTATTTTAGAAAATGGTGTAAAAGATACTGATTGGGAAACTTCTGATACTGTTATTACAGGTGAGCAAGTAAATACTGATTTATCTGCTTCATCACTTATTACAGATACATGTTCAATATTCAATAAATTCCACGGTTCTGTTGGTGGAGTGAAGAATATTAAAGGAGAATTAGATGCTGATTATGTTGTAAATATTGCTGATGGAGCGAATACAACAGCTGGTGGATTTGTTGATTATAAGATAAAAATATCAAATGCAACTGGTAATGGACCTGTTTCTAATATTGTTGTTATTGATAAATTACCAATGAGAAATGATACTCATATAACAAATTCAAATAGTAGAGGTAGTCAGTGGACACCATATTTAATAGGAGAAGCGAAAGTTGTTGGTGATAGTATTACTGATGGTGTGACTGGTAATTTAAAAATTTATTATTCGACAAAACCAAATCCTAGTAAAACGATATTAACAAATAGCACAGAGGCTGTTAATCTTGCAGATTGGTCTTTAACTGCTCCTGAAAACATCATAGATGTTACTCATATTCTTCTTGATTTAGATGGATATGTGTTAGAAAATGGTGATTATGTAGAGGTTGAATTTAGAATGGTTGCACCAGTAGGAACAGCTCTTAATTCAAAAGCATATAATTCATTTGCATATGGTGCTACATATCCAGAAAAAGATGGGCCAGCTTCTTTCTTAGCAACTGAACCATCAAGTGTATTCCATGAAATAAGTGGTTCGGGTAGTGGATTTGGTATAGGTAGTAGAGTGTTCTATGATGTTAATCATGATGGTTTAGATAATGAGAGCAAAGGAATAAATGGAATAAAAACTATTTTATATAAAGAAAATAATGGTTCGCTAGAAAGAATTAGACATACATATAGTAATAAAAATGTAGATGGTGAAGATGGATATTTCTTATTCCCTAAGACTCTTGATTCAGGTAATTATGATGTACTTTTCTTAGTGCCAAAGAGTGAGAATTTAATTTTAACTAAAAATACTAAGTTTAGAGCTATCACTGATTTAACAGATTATCCAGAAAGGGATGATATAGATACTACTAAATATGACGTATACTCTTATGAAGCAGAAAGTGGTTATTTAGGACTTAGTGGAGATGATACTGATGCATTTATGGAAAGTGCAACAATAGGATTATATAGAAAAACTACTGTTAGTGGTAAGGTATTTAATGATTTAAATCATAATGGTGTTAAAGATGCTGGCGAGGACTTCTTAAGTGGAGTAACAGTTACTTTAACGAATGAATCAAATCCTGCTGAAGTTTTAACAACAACAACAAATGCTAGTGGAGAGTATGCTTTTGAGGGATTAGATCCAAAAGGATATCGATTAAAAGTGGACTTAACAGGAACGGAGTATGATTTTTCTCCTAAAGTAAATTCAGGAGCTGTTCATAATGAGTTTGATAATACAGGTATATTAATTAATTCTGTTTCTGATGATGAAGGTGTTGTTAAGAATGCAGGTATTCATAAATCAATAATTAATGGTAATATATGGTTTGATTCTAATTATAATGGAACAAAGAATGCAGAACCTAATTTATCTGGTTTTACTGTGGAACTTTTCTTAGGAGATGTTTCAAAAGGTACTGTAACAACAACTGCTAATGGAAATTATTTATTTAATGATTTAGATCCAGGTACTTATAAAGCTGTTATAACTACTGCAGATGCTGATTATAAAGAAACAATAAAATCAACAGAAGCTTTTGCAGCTAATAAATCGTTTGTTGATTCTGGAGAAATAACAAATATTGTAGTAGGAAAAGCTGTTAAAGTAAATAATGTAGGCGCTGGATATTATAAAGATATAAAAATAAATGGTCTTTTATTCAATGATATCAATCATAATGGTTTAAAAGATGCTGAAGAATCAGTTCGATTGAAAGATGGAGTAGATACGATAACGATTACGATATCAGGTGGAGATTTATCTGATCCAATAACAACGACTGCTACTTATGATGCAGGAGTTGGTGGGTATGTATATGATGTAGATATGAAGCCTTCTGCAAATCCTTATGTAATATCATATGATAATCCAGATCCTAGTAATTTAAGTTCATCTAAGATAAATGTTCCTAATGGAAATGTTTTCTCTGATGGAGATGATAACAAAGTAACTTATACATTAAGTAACCCTGTTTCAGCACCTGCTGGTAAAACTTATACTTTAAATAGTGGTCTTCATAAAGGAATGATATCTATTGATGTATTTGAAGATATGGATTATTCAGGAGTGAAAAATGGTACAGAAACTTTCTTGAGCGATATAGTAAGTGGTGATGTTGTTCTTGTACTAGTTGATTCTGAAGGAAATGAAACAACAATAACGCCAACAACAATGAATTCTAAATTTAATAATTTGGATGCGGGCGATTATACTTTAAAAGTTAAGATTAAGACAGGTAAAGGATATAAGCAAACGAAAGATAATGATGCTACAAAAACAGTAGATGGTGAATTTGATGTTTATACTTATGAGAATATTACAGTAGGTAATGGAAATGAAGTAACACTTTCTAAAGGATTCTTTAAACCAGCTACTATTGTAACAAAGGTATTCTTTGATAAGAACTATGATGGAAAGCAAATACCAGAAGAAGATGTAGCAAATCTTGTAACAAAAGTTGAATTATTCCAAGATGGTGCATCAGTAGGAGAATTCGCTTTAGTAGAAAACACAGATAATTCTTATACATTAGGAGATTTAAATCCAGGAACTTATACAATTAAATATACTCCAGCAGAAGGACATTTAGTGACTAAAAAAGATCAAGGCAATGATGATACAATAGATAGTGATGTTAGTAGTACAAAAGAAATAAATGTTACATTAATATCTGGACAGACTTTACAAAATACAGATTTAGGTCTTTATAAGAAAGTTGTTATATCAGGTACTGTATTTGAAGAAAAAGGTTCAGTAAATGGAGTTCTAGATGGTTCAGATGTATTATATACTGGAGAGTTAGTTATTACAGTATATGATGAAGATGGAAATACAATTAAAAATGTAACAGTTAATGTTGTAGATGGTAATTATTCATTTGAATTAGATCCAGGTAGCTATAAATTGAAATATAGAAAACCTGATGGAATGCTTATTAGTTCAGGAATGCCTGTTGATGAAAATGGAGATATTGATGTAAATGATTTAGAATCTGGAACACCAAAGACTATTGATTTAGGAATATACGAAGGTGGAACAGTAAAAGGTCATGTATATTATGATAAAAATGCAAATGATACAGAAGACGCTGGAGAAGAATTAATAGCATCTAAGATTTACTTATTAGATTCAGATGGTAATATCTTAGATTCTGTAGATAGTTTAGATGGAACATATGAATTTAATGGATTAAAAAATGGTGATTATAAAATTAAAGTTGAAAAACTTGGTTTTGTAGAACCAGATGATGTTACTGTAACTGTAAATCCTGGGGATGTTGCTATAAAGAATATTGGTATTCATAAGACAACATCTGTTTATGGAAATGTATTCTTAGATAAAAATAGAGATGGTATCAATTTTGCAGATACACCGTTTAGTGATGTAGAGGTTAAATTGAATAAACCTAATGATGAAACTGAAACTATTTCAGTAAACCCTGATGGAACATATGAATTTGTTGGGTTGACGCCAGGAACTTATTCTGTTGAGGTGATTATACCAGCAGATAAAGATTATTATAGAGTAAGTCCTAAAGATCAAGGAACAGACGAGCATTTAGATTCTGATGTTGATCCAAATACTAAGTCTAGTGAAGAGTTTGTCATTGCTAGTGATGGGGATGGTCAAGAAGTAGGTATTGGTATCTATAGAATATTAAATATAACAGGTACTTTAACGAATTTTGATGGAGATGCTATTGAGGGTGCGAAAATTCATTTATTAGATGATGATGGCAATCCGATACTTGATGAAAATGGAGATCCTATAATAGTTGAAACGGATTCAAATGGAGATTATTCTTTAACTGATTTATATCCAGGATCATATAAAATAAAGGTAGTTTCTTATTATACTGATGATGAGGGTAATACGATTAAGTATCCAGATATTATAAAAGATGTTATTGGTCTTGAAGGTGGAAATTTAGTGAAAGATTTTGTTTCATCAAAATATCAAATATCATTTGTTGCAGAACCTGAAATCATTGTTGGAGATGGTGTAAACACATCAGAATTAACATTTACAATAAAAAATGAAGATGGAACTCCTGTATCAAATAAATCAATAAAATTCACTGCAAATAATACGAATATTGCTGCAGGAAAAGAAGGTAAATTTACTAATGATAGCGATACAATAAATATTATAACGGATGCTGAAGGAAAAGCAGTTACAGATTTTATTTCTGCAGATTTAAGAGGATATCTTGAACCAAAAGAGATAGAAGTTACAGCAGAAGCGATAATAGATGGTAGAACGCTTACAGATTATATCACGATGATTATGGAGCCTATTTCTATCAGTGGGAAAATAAAAGCTAGTGATGGAACGGTATATCCAAATGCTGATATAGAAATTCATGAACAAATAAACACAGGTGGAACTCCTATTACACCAGATATGCTTATTGATAAAAATGGTTATACACTTACTCAGATAGATGCTAATACAGTTCAATTTGATTATGTGGGTAAGACAGATAATGACGGGAAATATAAAATTTATGTTCCGTTTGGAAATCATGAGTATACAGTAGACATTCAGGTATCAGCAGAAGATAGCCCAACAGGTAATGTTCTTGATTTTGAACATAAGGCAAATGTTGTAGATGGTGCTTCTGGAACAGCGATAAATGTTGATTCGGATAAAACAATTGTTGGTACAATAACGATTCAAAAACCAGGAGAACCAAAGAAAGTTATTACAGGTGAATCAGTTAATAGAATAACAATACAGTATTCTCAAATTCTTGAAGATGGAACGGAAAATATTTTAAATTATACGCTTGGTGAAGATGGTGTTATAAATATAACAAATGGTAATTTAGAAGACAGACCATATAAGAGAACAGTTTACTATCAATTAGATCCAGATGATCCTAATAGTAGGGTAGCGGTTTCTGAAGATTCATTTGAAAAAGTGGATAATGGAGATATCATAATAGAAGATATATTAATAGATCCATATGGAACAATTACTGATTTTAAAACAGGACAGCCAATTGTGGGAGCTAGAGTTGAATTGTTCTTTGAAGATGGAACTAGAGTGGTTCTTCCACCATCTAACTTAGCACTTAGCAATAATGTAAATCCACAAATGTCAATAGCTAATGGTAAATATGCTTGGATGGTTTTCCCTAATAAGAAATATTATATTATAGCTACGAAACCAGGATACTATACATATGATTCTAGAACTAACGGAGGTGTTTTAGACTTTGTAGGAGATGGTAATCCACCACAAGTAGTCAATCCAAGTAATGTACCATTCTATATTAATGTTGTTAATAATATTGCTCAATGGGACTTCAAAATGAAGAGATTACCTTCAAATACAGAAGTTACTGATCCTGTTGAAAATGAAGATGATGGAACTTATTTACAAGATATTAAAGCGGAAAAGAATATCATTTATTCAGGAGAAGATATTAATTTAACAGTTAATTATATTAATAAAACAGATACAGAATTAGAAAATGGATATATCAAAATAAAAATCCCTGCAGGATTAGATGTTGTTGCAACAGATAATATTACTGTTAAGGATGGATATATACTATATAAAGTAAGTAATTTAAAACCAGACGAATTAAATACTATTAATATTAAAGTATCTACAAAGAATGTAAAAGAAACAAAGGTATATGAATTTGAATCAGTACTTTTAGATGAATCATATAATGAGATTTCAGATTTATCTCATGCATTTGTTAGTGTTTATTATGTGGATTGCCATAAAGCGTTTAAACCATATATTTATGGTAGACCAGATGGTGGCTTCCATAAATATGATAATATAACAAGAGCAGAAGTAGCAGCAATTCTTGTTAGAAATACTTATAGAAAGAATGCTGGAAAAGAGATCACGTTTAATGATGTAAATAAAGAAGAATGGTTCTATAATGAAGTAATGATGGCTGCTAAATATGGTTATTTTGATCCAGATGGAATGGGTAATTTTAGACCAGATGAGTTTATTACTAGAGGTGAACTTGCAGAAGCACTTGTTAAATTCTTAGATATCGATTCTAATAAAGAATCTGCTGCAGTGAAATACTTTAGTGATATCGATACTTCAATATACAAAAAAGATATAAATATCATAGCAAGAAATAATATTGTAAATGGTTATCCAGATGGAACATTTAGACCTAATAATTTGGTTAATAGGTCAGAAGCTGTTAAGATGTTTAATAATATTCTTTATAGAGTTGAAACTCCTGATGTTGAGAGATCGTTCAATGATGTAACAAAAGAATTCTGGGCATTTGGTCATATTGAGAGTGCGTTTAGAGGTTTTATCATAACAAATAAAGATGGAAATGTTGTTATTCAAGCGAGAGACAAGATAAATCCATATTATGATTATAAAGAATAAATTAATAAATATTCCTGCTTTTGCAGGGATATTTTTTTTTATAAATAAAAAAATGCATAAAATAATAAATTTTAACCTTACTTTATTTTAAAAAATATGGTACAATAAATGATGTAGAACATTAACAAAGCTTATAAAATCAACAAAAATCATTGCCTAAAAATAGGCGCATGCCAGAAAATGGGCAGCATATTTATAGTTGAATCGTTTTAATTAATCCGCACTTAATTAGTATGAATTATTATACACATTGTATTTAGTGAATAGTAGGTTTTGAAATACAAGAAGCCAGAAATTAGGCGTTTTAAATAAAACAAATTTTAAATTTGATGTGGTATATGAGATGATTTTAAATGTATTTTTCAATATATAGTTGTTTTTATGAAAATTATGTGGATATTCATCTATATATAGATGTTCTAGTATATAATAATAATTGGCATAATAATTGCTATAATATTATAAGAAATTAATAGATATGGAGGATGAAAGATGAAAAAAGGGAATAAGTTTGGAACGCACAGAGTAATTGAACCACAGGGTTTATTACCACAACCAGCAGAGAAAATTGATAACACAATGGAACTTTATGATAATGAAATTCTTATTGATGTTAAGACATTAAACATTGACTCAGCTAGTTTTACACAAATTAAAAATCAAGCTGGTGGAGATGTAGATAAGATCAAAGAAATCATGCTAGGTATTGTGGAAAAAAGAGGAAAGCATCATAACCCAGTAACTGGTTCAGGTGGAATGCTTATTGGTACTATTAAAGAAATAGGACCTGCACTTGAAGGAAAGACTGATTTAAAAGTTGGTGATAAGATTGCTACACTTGTATCACTTTCTTTAACACCACTTAAAATTGAAGAGATTGTTGAAGTAAGAAAAGATATTGATCAAGTTGATATTAAAGGTCAAGCTATCTTATTTGAATCAGGAATCTATGCAAAATTACCTAGTGATATTCCAGAAAACTTAGCACTTTCAGTACTTGATGTTGCTGGAGCACCTGCTCAAACTAGAAAATTAGTTAAAAAAGGTGACACTGTACTTGTAGTTGGTGGTGCAGGAAAATCTGGTACTCTTTGCTTATATGAAGCAAGAAAACAAGCTGGTCCAGATGCTAATATCATTTGTTTAGCACATAGTGAAAAAACAATTCAACTTGCTAAAGAGATGGGATTTGCTAATGAGTATATCGTAGCGGATGCTACTAAGCCTGTTGAAGTATATGAAAAAGTATATGCAGCAACTAATGGTGAAATGACTGATGTTACAATTAACTGTGTAAATGTACCTGATACTGAAATGTCATGTATACTTGCAACAAAAGCTGAAGGAGTTATCTATTTCTTTAGTATGGCTACAAGCTTTACATCAGCAGCTCTTGGAGCAGAAGGTGTTGGTATGGATACAACAATGATTATAGGTAATGGATATGCTAAGAATCATGCTAACATTGCACTAGATATAGTAAGAGAATCAGAGAAAATTAGAAAAGCATATACTGAGTTATATGCGTAAAAAGAAAAGGGGGCTTTTTTATGAGACATTATTCGGAAGTAGAAATTTGGAAAGACGTAACACAAGAAGAGTGGGATGATTGGAAATGGCAAGTAAGAAATAGAGTTGATGATATCGAAACTCTTAAGAAGATTGTTAATTTAACAGAAGAAGAGATTGATGGTATTAAGCAGTCACTTCAAACTTTAAGAATGGGTATTACACCTTATTATGCACTTTTAATGGATGAGAATGATCAAAAATGTCCAGTAAGAATGCAAGCAATTCCTACAGCACTTGAAACTCATAGAGCAGAAAGTGATATGGAAGACCCACTTCATGAAGATAGTGATTCACCAGTACCTGGACTTACTCACCGTTATCCAGATAGAGTTCTTCTTTTAATCACTGATATGTGTTCAATGTATTGTAGACACTGTACAAGAAGAAGATTTGCTGGTTCTCAAGATGCTGGTATGCCAACAGATAAAATTGATAAGGCTATTGAATATATTAGAAATACACCTCAAGTTAGAGACGTACTTTTATCAGGTGGAGATGCTCTTTTAGTATCTGATGCTAGACTTGAGTACATTATCTCTAAATTAAGAGAAATTGATCATATCGATGTTATTAGAATAGGTTCAAGAACTCCTGTTGTTCTTCCTCAAAGAATTACACCAGAGCTTGTAAATATGCTTAAGAAATATCATCCAATTTGGTTAAATACACACTTTAACCATTCAAAAGAAGTTACTCCAGAAGC
>PDWI01005758.1_pt1 | contig 15834 bp, 14 predicted proteins | sample 1430891 | NCBI WGS metagenome assembly PDWI01 (sample SAMN01162508, study PRJNA174530) | Oral metagenome, whole genome shotgun sequencing project. | biome: Marine environment; feature: Marine mammal; material: Swab sample of the gingival sulcus; isolation source: swab sample of gingival sulcus...
ATTTCGGTGCAGGATGTGTTTAAAGGTTCCAGTCCGTTTTTTATTGCAGATGCATTGACGATTGCGATGTTAATTGCGTTTCCGGCGATTGTGTTGTGGTTACCGGGGCAGTTGTAGATAGTTGGTTTTGCATTTTTGCTAATTGTCATACTCCAAATTACGTGTCGCAAACATCAGCACCATAATAATCAACATCATCGTTCCGGCACCGGCTAGCAGCGCGTAGTCTTCCATTTGCAGGATAAAATACAGCACCGCATACAAGCTGCTTAGAAACAGTAAAATCAACATCACCCGCCCAAAGCTTTTCAGGATGGCAATGGTGTATAGGGTGATGATGCTCACCGTTGCGGTAGATGCGTATAAGTATGCCATGCGGAAGGTGAGCTGTTCCGACAACGAGAGCAGGATGATATAAAACATCGACAATGCTAGACCAATCAGGCCGTATTGGATAACGTGGAAGCGTGACTTGGTGGTGATTTCAAATATCAGGAAAGTCAAAAAGGTCAAGCCAATAAACAGCACGCCATACTTCACAGCGCGCTCGATTTTTGCATAAAGGGACACAGGGCTGAATAGCTTTACGCCGGATTTCAGGGCATACAAGTCATAACTTTCCTTGTCCATCAGCCATTGTTGCGGGTAGTTTCTGGCGATATTGGGCACGCGCCAATGTGCATCGAAGCCATTGCCACCAACCTCAGACTTTACTGGTGGAATGTCGCCAATAAAGCTGGGATGTGGCCAACCAGAATGGATGTTGGCGGTGCTGGTTTCTCCCAGAGGCGCAAAGCTCAGACCTTCACTACCATTCACACTAAATTTGATACGGAATTTTGGCAACACCAAATCTTGCTCCAAGTCCTTCATTTTGGCATGAAAACCATTTGGTAGTAGCTTAGGCAATAAGGTTCCGGGTTTTAGTGGTGAGCTGGTGTCGCCGTTCCAGCGTAAGGGAAAAGCCTCATCAATGGCTTTGGTGTCACTGACACCCACTGCTAACCACGCATGTTTCCATTGAATTTTGTTTTTCTTGGATTGCTTGTCAGGCAAGTTGCTGAAGTCGAAGGTGCCGGTTAATTCAATATCTGCCTGATAAACCAACGCATCATAAATCCCCCGCTTGCGGTGTTTTTCGACAACCTCGGCATCCATATTTAACTGCTTGGGCAACAGTACCACCGTTTTTTCATTAAAAATATCGCGGCTGATAGTGCGTGTTTCACCCTTATCGTCCGTAACTGTATCAAAGCTGATAATATGCTCGGTATAGGGTACGACTAACACCGGCCCTACAATAACCTGTCGTCCTCCCCAGGTTTTAGCAATATCGGTAAGTGCAGTACGGTAATAATAGGTTCGGTCACTCACGACCTGTTTTGCCAAAAAAAGCGGCACCAGCATGGCGGCGGCAAGCAAGCCAATCAAAACACTGCGAAAGCCGAGGGAATAACGAATTGATCCCAGTTTACCTGTGGGCGTTTCTTTTGTAGATTGTGAGTCCATAGATTATATCGGGCATTTGTGCGTTTGCTGGTCAATGTCAGCCAGAGCATACAGGATTGAAGGGGTACAGGAAAGCTGATGAAAGTATTGGGAATCGAGTCATCCTGTGATGAAACAGGTGTTGCAGTGTATGACACGAAAAAAGGGCTGTTATCAGAACGTCTCTATAGTCAGGTGGCACTACACGCAGAGTACGGAGGGGTCGTGCCAGAACTGGCTTCCCGTGATCACATTCGCAAAATTGTCCCACTGATCCGTGGTGCGGTGACAGATGCTGGCCTGTCCATGCAGGATTTGGAGGGTATTGCCTACACTTCAGGGCCGGGCTTGATTGGTGCCTTGATGGTTGGTGCATCCGTCGGGCGAACCATGGCGTGGAGTCTGGGCATTCCGGCGGTGGCGGTTCACCACATGGAGGGGCATTTGCTGGCACCAATGTTGGAGGATAATGCGCCGGAGTTTCCATTTGTAGCGCTGCTGGTTTCCGGTGGTCATACCTTGCTGGTCGATGTCAGAGCCATTGGTGAGTATAAAATTCTGGGGGAATCAGTGGATGATGCAGTCGGGGAGGCGTTTGATAAGACGGCGAAATTGCTCGGCTTGTCATACCCCGGTGGGCCGGAGTTGGCGGCTTTGGCCGAGCAGGGCAAACCGACTGACATTAAATTCCCCCGCCCGATGGTTAATCGTCCCGGTTTAGACTTCAGCTTTAGCGGTTTGAAAACATCGGCGTTGCTAACATGGGAGAAGTCCGATCAGACACCGCACGCCAAGGCCGATATTGCCTACGCATTTCAGGAAGCGATTGTTGATACACTGTTCATTAAGTGTGACCGTGCATTAAAGCAAACCGGTTACCAACGCTTGGTTGTGTCTGGTGGTGTGGGTGCCAATCAACGCCTGAGAGAAAAACTGAATGAGTTGGGAGCTGATGTATTCTTCCCAAGGCAGGCTTTTTGTACGGATAATGGTGCAATGATTGCCTACGCAGGTGCATTACGCTTGGCTGCAGGTGAGCGAGCTGCGGCAGTGATTTCACCGCAGCCCCGTTGGTCATTAGAATCGCTGTCCGGTTTGGCGCAGGCCGTGTAACATATTTCCGTCGGGGTCGTTGCTACTGTGTTGCGGAATCCAGGGACTCAGGCACTCACGGCTTTTCACACAAGGATCGGTGAGCGTCTTCATAAATGCCACCAAATCTTTAACATCTTGCTCTGTACTGTTTGGTCTGGGCGTAATGTCAATGCCCGACTTGAGTGCTTTGAGTGTGTTACGGCGTAAATGACGGGTATCAATGTCGGGTTGCTTGATGTCGCTTGCCTTGAATTGCTTAATCGCTTTTGCCGGGTTGAGCATGTGTCGGGTGACGGCCTCCAGTGAGGCGTAGGCGCCGCTGTGCCCCCAAGGGCCGGTAACTTCAACATTCAATAAGCTTGGCGTGCGGAAACGGTATTGGTCGCCGGGTTTTTCTGTGACTAAATAGCAGCCTAAGTCATCCTTATCCGTGTCATTTTCGTGCTGGGCTTTGCCTTCACCAATTTGCGGCATGGCGGTGTTGTAAAATTCTTCATTGGTGAAAAAGTCACCAGAGTGACAACTGACGCAACCCGCTCCACCTTGCGCCTGAGAGCTAAAGAATAAAACAGCGCCACGTTTGGCTTGTGGGGAAATGGCATCATTATCTCCTGCAACGTATTTGCTCCAGGGATTATTGACAAACAGTTGAGAGCGCTCGTAATCGGCAATCGCTGCGGCAATGTTTTGTTCGGTAATTAAATCATCCACCGGCGTTTGATGGTCGTTAAATGCCACCCGAAACGCTTTTTCCCAATGGGCCTGCAGACGGCTGGCCAGTGAACGACGCAGGGTCTGGGTGAGGGCATCTGGCATAAAGTCACCACGCATCTCCTCGTTGGATGTTATCGGGAAACGGGCTTGTGCCTGCACCAAGTTATCCCCCCCCAAAGCATCAGGCTGGTCTTTTTTAACATCCGGTGTGTGAATGGAATAGGCATCCAGGCGCTTAATGCGGCCATCATGAAACAGGTGTTTCTTCCATAGTGCAACATTGAAAGTTGTGGGCGCATTGCGAGGAACCTTAACCCGATGATGCGATTTCATTTTGCGATTCGGGCCTAAAATTTCAGGGTCTTGGCTATCAACTCCGATGGATAATGACAAGCCATCACCACCACCTAACATTGGATGGTGGCAGCTCACACACGCGGTGGTTTGATCACCACCCAAGCTGCGCGTATAAAACAATTTCATACCTAGTTGTGCTGTGGGGGAATCAATGGATGGCACTTGAATATCTGCCGCAGGATTTCCGGTTAGGCCGTGTGCCTTAATGAGCAAACGAATATCATGGTCGATGGTGTCGCGGTCAGCGTGTTTGGCATGGCTGGCGGTGGTGTTCAGTAAGGTGCTTAGTAGCAGACACATGAACAATACTGGCTTTGAGAGTGAGGGTAATCTCATTACGCGCTCGCTGGTTGGAATTAATATCCTCCAACTTTAGCGCCATGAGTAAAGCTTATCGCAGCGCGCATTTACCCAGCGGATGAAACTTTTTGATAGACGCATCAGGGTTGATCTTCGTCAAGCTTATAGTCAATAGATGTTTATCATAAAAAGCGGGATATGGCTTTAGCTGGGCGGCTATGTCAGAATGCGCGCCTGTCTGATAGAGCCAGAGACTGCCATGAGTGAATACCTGCTGATCATTGTTGGCACCGTTTGGGTGAACAATATTGTGTTGTCCCATTTTTTGGGGCTGTGCCCGTTTATGGGCGTTTCCCGCAAACTGGAAACAGCAATGGGCATGGGACTGGCCACAACCTTTGTACTGACACTCTCGTCCGTCACTAGCTATTTGGTTAATGATTTTTTGTTGGCACCTTTTGGGCTGGAGTATCTTCGTACCATCAGTTTTATTTTGGTTATCGCGGCCATTGTTGGCTTTACTGAGCTGGCGGTGCATAAAACCAGCCCGATACTGTATAACGTGCTCGGTATCTATCTGCCTTTGATTACCACCAACTGCGCCGTTCTGGGTGTCGCCTTGCTCAATGTGCAACAAAATCACGGTTTTCTGGAATCAGCCTTATACGGTTTTGGCTCCTCCGTCGGTTTCACCTTAGTGCTGGTGTTGTTTGCTGCCCTGCGTGAGCGGATTGCCGTATCAGACGTGCCCAACGCTTTCAAAGGCAATGCAATTGGCATGATCACCGCGGGTCTAATGGCACTGGCCTTTATGGGCTTCACCGGCTTAATTAAGGCGCAGTAACAATGATAATGGCGATAGTGGTCATCGTTGGGTTGGCGGCGTTCTTTGGGGCGCTATTGGGCTATGCAGCCATTAAGTTCAAGGTTGAAGGTGATCCGATAGCTGATCAGATTGATCAGTTATTACCGCAGACTCAATGCGGGCAATGTGGCTATCCGGGATGTCGGCCTTACGCTGAAGCCATTGCCAATGAGGAGGTAGGCATTAATAAATGTCCGCCCGGTGGTACCGCGACCATCGAAGCCTTGGCGGACTTGCTGGATACGGATGTCATTCCTCTGGATGAAGAAGCTGGCGAGCACCCCGAAACGCCGCTGGTGGCGATTATTCGTGAAGACACCTGTATTGGTTGTACCTTGTGTATTCAAGCCTGTCCTGTTGATGCCATTGTGGGAGCCGCCAAATTAATGCATACCGTCATTAGTGATGAGTGTACGGGCTGCGAGCTGTGTGTGCCGCCATGTCCAGTGGACTGTATTGATATGATTCCGGTACCACAAACCACCGATAACTGGGTATGGCCAGAGCCAGCGACCATAGGCAACATCCCGATTCGTGTGGAGGTGAAAAAATGAGTTTGGTGCAAAAGCTATGGCGTATGCGGGGCGGTGTTCATCCGGCATTTCATAAGGAAGACTCAACGCGCCAGGCAATACACCCATCGGCCATTCCTCCGCAACTGATTATACCGCTACAGCAGCACGTTGGGCACTTGCCTGATTTGAAAGTTGCTGTGGGTGATCGGGTCGAAAAGGGGCAACTATTGGCTGCGGTCAGCCCAGTGGGCATTGGTGCAGCCATTCACGCCTCCACCTCTGGCGTGATTACAGCCATTGAGGAACGTCCCATTCCACACGCTTCTGGCTTGGCGGGTCTGTGCATTGTGCTGGATAGCGATGGCCACGATGATTGGGGCAGTCAGCGTTTCTCACCATTAATAGACTATCGTGAGCAAGCCACAGAGACCCTGTTACAGCGCATTGCAGATGCTGGCATTGTGGGCTTGGGCGGTGCTGTTTTTCCCAGCGAAGTGAAGCTGGCTTCTGCGGGCGAAGGCAATGTTGAGACGTTAATTATCAATGGTGCGGAGTGCGAGCCCTACATTAGTTGTGATGATATGTTGATGCGCGAGCGGGCAGCAGCGATTGTCACGGGCATTGATATTCTCATGCATCTACTCAAAGCCAAGCGTTGTCTGATTGGTGTGGAAGACAATAAAGCACAGGCAATTACCGCCTTAAACGATGCCTTAACAACTGGCTCGGCGATTGAAGTCGTTGCGGTGCCTACCTTGTACCCCAGCGGTGACGCCAAACAACTCACACGCATACTCACCGGGATTGAGATTCCTAAGGGCGTGCGCTCAACCGCATTGGGTGTACTTTGTCATAATGTGGGAACGGCCCACAGCGTTTATGAGGCGGTCATCGAAGGCAAGCCACTAATTTCCAGAATCACTACTGTAACGGGCAATGGGATCAAGGCACCGCAGAATTTCGAGGCATTAATTGGTACTCCCTTTAGCTTTTTAGTTGAGCAGGCAGGTGGCTATACTGCAAAGGCGGAGCGGTTGATTATGGGTGGCCCAATGATGGGCATTGCCTTACCGTCCGATGAGTTGCCGGTTGTGAAAGCCTGCAACTGCATTCTAGTCAGCTCACGCGATGAGTTGCGCCTGAATGATCATGCGGATGATGAAAAAGAACGCTTGGTTATGCCGTGTATTCGTTGCGGGAAATGTATGCAAGCGTGTCCGGTAAGTTTGTTGCCACAGCAAATGTATTGGCACACACGGGCGCGGGACTTTGAGAAAGTTGCCGAGCATCATCTGTCTGACTGTATTGAATGCGGTGCCTGTAGCTATGTCTGCCCTAGCCATATTCCATTGGTGGACTACTTCCGCTTTGCCAAAACAGAAATAAAGGCACAAAAACAAGCTGCATTAAAAGCCAGCCAGTCTCGTGAGCGCCATGAGTTCCATAATTATCGCAAGCAGCGTGATAAGGCAGAGCGTGAGGAGAAACGCCGTAAGCAAAAAGAAGCCTTGCAGAAAAAGAAGCAATCGGCAGGGGCGGCAAGTGGTCAGGGCGACGACAAACAAGATGCGATTAAAGCCGCACTGGAACGTGCCAAAGCCAAAAAAGCTGCGTTAAAAGCCGCTGCCGAGAACAAACAGGATAGCTCAGATGCAGTTTGATACACAAATCACCAGCCTGGTAAATGACGCGCCAGATGTTTCGCAGTTAATGAAAAAAGTGTTGTATGCACTGATACCTGCGGTTCTTACCTTACTGTACTTCTATGGCTGGGGTGTGCTGATTAACCTGCTGTTAGCCGTGAGTTTTGCACTGATATTGGAAGTGGTAACGCTGAAACTGCGGGGCAAGCCGGTATTGCCCTTTATCAAGGACTATAGCGCGATTGTAACGGCCTGTTTGTTTGCACTCACTCTGCCACCATTAGTCAGTTGGTGGCTGATTTTACTAGGTTTATTCTTTGCTATTGTCATTGCCAAGCATCTGTATGGCGGCATCGGTTATAACCCGTTTAATCCAGCCATGATTGGTTATGCGGTACTCATCGTGTCTTTTCCGCTACAGATGAGCCAGTGGCCTGCCGCATCCATCATCAGTGGTGAGTGGCTCAGCTTGAGTGACAGTCTTGGCATTGTGTTTGGGCAAACAGAAGCCAACTGGGATGCTATTACTCGTGCCACGCCACTGGATGCTGTTAGAACGGGGTTGATTAGCGGCCAGAATTATCAAGATATTGTTGCGGGTGAAGACTTTGGTTGGCTGTCTGGCCGTGCATGGCAGTGGACATCACTGGCGTATTTGTTAGGTGGCTTGTATCTGCTCAAAGCGCGGGTGATTAGTTGGCAAATTCCCGTATCGGTGTTGCTTGGTTTAGCCACTGTTGCGGGGGCGTTGTGGCTGTATGACGGCAATGTATTCGCCTCGCCTGTTTTCCATTTATTCAGTGGTGCAGCCATGTTGGGCGCATTTTTTATTGCAACTGATCCAGTCTCTGCCAGTACCACGCCACTGGGGCAGTTGCTTTATGGTGCCAGTATTGGCTGCCTGATTTATGTCATCCGCACCTGGGGCGCATACCCTGACTCGGTAGCCTTTGCGGTATTGATTATGAACATGGCGGTGCCGATGATTGATTACTATACCCAGCCAACCGTCTTTGGTGAGTCGGGGAGGGCACATGGCAAACGATAAATTACAAGCCATCTGGCGGGCAGGCTCAACGCTGGCGTTCTTTGCATTGGTTGGTGTGGTGTTACTGGTCGCTGTGCAGTGGATGACTAAAGACACCATCGCAGAAAATACCCGTTTGATGAAGCTGCAACGATTGCATGAAATTGTCGCGGCAGCGGACTATGATAATGACCTGCTGAGCAGTGCAGAAGCATTCACACTGACCGCAGAGGATTTGGCAAAGAGTGCCAGGAAATACACGGCTACTCAATCGGGGAAGCTCGTCGCGGTGATTTATGAAGTCACCAGTTTGCAAGGCTATAGCGGGCCGATTAGCTTATTAATTGGTATCAATGCAGATCATCGCTTACGCGGTGTGCGGGTGGTTGAGCATAAGGAAACACCGGGATTAGGGGACAAGATTGAAACCCTGAAAGATGACTGGATTCTGCAATTTACTGGAAAGTCGCTGAAAAATCCTGAGCTGAGCCACTGGAAGGTGCGCAAGGACGGAGGCGTGTTTGACCAGTTTACCGGCGCGACCATTACTCCTAGGGCAGTGGTCAATGCAGTACGTGAGGTACTGAAAATCAATGAGTAAGGTGAATTACAAACAAATCATTGCCGATGGCCTGTGGAATAATAATGCCGGATTAGTGCAATTGCTGGGTCTATGTCCCTTGTTGGCAGTTACTAATAATGCAGTCAATGGCTTAGGGTTGGGGCTGGCAACATTGGTAACGCTCATTATTTCCAATGGCTCCGTATCCTTTAGTCGTCACTGGGTACGCCGTGAAATTCGTATTCCATTTTATGTCATGGTCATTGCCGCGAATGTGACCATGGTGGATTTGTTGATGAGTGCTTATCTGCACAACTTACACAATGTGTTGGGCATCTTTATTCCGCTCATTGTCACCAACTGCGCCATTATTGCGCGAGCCGAGGCTTTTGCCTCTAAACATGCGCTGATTCCTTCGCTGGTGGATGGCTTGATGATGGGTCTGGGCTTTTTGGTGTTGCTTGTGGTGTTAGGTGGTCTGCGTGAAATAATTGGCAGCGGCACATTGTTTGCTGGCGCTTCTGTAATGTTTGGAGAGGCGGCGCAAGGCTTGACCATACAGGTATTTGATAAGGACTATCCCGGTTTCTTGTTGGCGATTTTGCCACCGGGAGCATTTTTGGGTTTAGGCTTAATTATCGCGCTAAAAAATATCATTGATGAGCGTCTGGAGACGCAACGCATCGCCAAACGTCAGCAGGAAAAAGCAGAGGCAGAAGCGGCTGCTCAGGTTATCGGTGGCGCACCTGCCAGCAAGCAATGAATAAGGAAAAACGCTACGAAATATTCCGGCGCTGGCGCGAGGCCAATCCGCACCCCACCACCGAACTGCACTTTAGTAGCCCGTTTGAACTACTGGTGGCCGTCACGCTCTCGGCACAATCCACCGACAAAGGTGTGAATAAAGCCACTGACGTGTTGTTCAAGGTCGCCAATACTCCGCAGGCTATTCTTGATTTGGGGCTGGAAGGCTTACGCGAGCACATTAAAACCATCGGTTTATATAACAATAAAGCGAAAAATGTCTACGCGACCTGCCAGATTTTAGTGGATAAATACGCAGGTGAAGTGCCGGATAATCGGAAAGCACTGGAATCACTGCCCGGTGTCGGGCGTAAAACAGCCAATGTGGTCCTTAACACGGCATTCGGACACCCGACGATGGCCGTGGATACGCATATATTCCGACTGGCGAATCGTACAGGGATTGCCAAGGGTAAGAATGTGCTGGAAGTCGAGAAAGGCCTATTACGCCATGTGCCAAAAGAGTTTCTGGTGGACGCACATCACTGGCTGATTCTGCATGGACGATATATTTGTGTGGCGCGTAAGCCCAGATGCTCGGTGTGTTTGATTAGTGATTTGTGTGATTTTAAAGAGAAGAATCTTTAAGAAAATTTTTATTGGCCTGATAAGGGGAGTATCAATGTCAATTATTATACGGAAAGCGACCCAAAGCGATTCCGGTTTGCTTTTAACGTTTATTAAGGAGTTGGCGAGCTACGAGAAAGCGGAGCATGAAGTCACAGCAACCGAGTCATCGCTTGAAGCTTCTCTTTTTGGTGATGATTCAACGACTCATGCCGTAATCTGCGAAAAAGCAGGAAGCCCCGTTGGTTTTGCGATTTATTTCTTTAACTATTCGACTTGGCTTGGAAAGCATGGTCTCTACCTTGAAGATTTATATATCACAAAGGTGGAGCGAGGTCGCGGTGTCGGGAAAGTGCTGTTAAAACATCTTGCAAAAATAGCGGTTGAAAGAGGCTGTGGTCGGTTCGAGTGGAGTGTGCTTGATTGGAATGAGCCTGCTATTAATTTTTATGAATCACTCGGCGCTAAACCTAAAAGTGAATGGATTGGTTATCAGTTAACTGGTCAGGAGCTGGTTGCGCTTGCTGAGTCTTGAAGCCAGTGTGAATGATGAAAAATAAACAATTTACAGCTAATGACCAACAATTACTGGAAGAAATTATGCTGTACCGGCGGGATGTGCGGGGGAATAACTTCACAGCGGAACCCGTTCCCGAAGCAGTGATTGAGAAAATACTTCTGTCTGCATCTTTAGCTCCATCTGTGGGTTTTTCCCAGCCTTGGGAGTTTGTGATGATTAAAGATAAGGAGATTAAAAAACAAATTGCCAATAGTTTTGGGCTGGAAAATAAAAAAGCGGCACAGTTGTTTGATGATGAAAAGCGAGCGCTTTATGCGCAACTCAAGTTGGAAGGGATTCTTGAGGCACCGTTGAATATAGCAGTATTTTATAAGCCATCGCCCCAGCCGGTATTAGGGCAAAATTCCATGGTCGAAATGGGGGAGTATAGTGTCGTTTGCGCCGTTCAAAATATGTGGCTGATGGCAAGATCGCTCAATGTTGGTATTGGCTGGGTCAGTATTCTCAATCCAGAAGCTGTGAAAAAGACGCTAAAAGCTCCTCCTGAAAATAAGCTGGTTGCCTATCTTTGCGTTGGTTATGTAAAAGAGTTTCTGGACAAGCCTGAGCTGGAAAAGATTAATTGGGCGGCTAGAAAGTTACTCAGCACAGCAGTTTATACAGAGACTTATGCGGCAGATCAGTCGGAAGCTTTTGATGGCTGTTAATACAATAAGCAGTAGTAAGCGCGGGAATTATAGACACTGCGGGTTGTGAGAAAACTGATGAACTTGCCCAAACTATGATTATTTTTGATAGACACTATCAAGACGCTTAAATGGTTTTTCCGTGTGGGCGAGTGAAGGGTATCAGGTTTGTCGGTGTGGTTCTCCTTAGTGCTTATTGGCATTAAGTCGTAAATTTCATTACGAAATGCCTTATGCAAATGAGAATTGCTACCAACAAGTATTATGACTAGACCTATTAAAATCGCGTAAAATGTGCCTCTGTTAATGGCTGTAAAATTTGTACTGGAGAGATTTAGATGAGTTTATATTCAGAGTACATGAAGGAAATTGAGACTCGGAAAAAAGATTTGGGATTACACCCCAAGCCAATAGATAGTGCAGAGCTGCTATCAGAAATCATTGCTCAGATTAAAGATACTCAAAATGAGCACCGTGAAGATTCCCTCAATTTTTTCATTTACAACACGCTTCCCGGTACAACCAGTGCCGCAGGTGTGAAAGCAAAATTCCTGAAGGAAATTATTCTGGGCAAAGCGGTGGTGGCAGAAATCACGCCTGAGTTTGCCTTTGAGCTATTGTCTCACATGAAAGGTGGGCCGTCGGTTGAGGTTCTGTTGGATCTTACCTTGGGTGATGATGAGGCCATTGCGAAGTCCGCTGCTGAAGTATTAAAAACACAGGTTTTCCTATACGAAGCGGATACTGACCGTCTTGAAGCAGCCTATAAAGCAGGCAATGAAATTGTAAAAGATATTCTGGAAAGTTATGCCAGAGCAGACTTTTTCACCAAGCTTCCAGACATTGATGAAGAAATTGAAGTTGTCACCTACGTCGCAGCAGAGGGTGATATTTCCACAGACTTGCTGTCACCGGGTAATCAGGCACACTCCCGTTCAGACCGTGAGTTGCACGGTAAATGCATGATCTCACCAGAGGCACAAGCCGAAATTCAGGCGATACAAAAGCAGCATCCTGATAAGAAGGTAATGTTGATTGCCGAAAAGGGCACGATGGGGGTGGGTTCTTCCCGTATGTCCGGTGTGAACAATGTTGCACTGTGGGCGGGTAAGCCAGCCAGCCCATATGTTCCGTTTGTCAACATTGCACCTGTTGTGGCTGGAACAAATGGTATTTCGCCAATCTTCCTGACAACCGTTGGGGTAACGGGCGGTATTGGCCTTGACCTGAAGAACTGGGTCAAAAAAGTGGATGCAGAGGGCAACACGGTTCTTGATGAGAACGGTGATCCAGTGCTTGAGCAAGCATATTCTGTTGCGACGGGTACAGTGCTGACCATCAACACCAAAGAGAAGAAGCTTTACAACGGCGATAAAGAGCTGATGGATGTTTCTTCGGCATTTACACCGCAAAAAGTGGAGTTTATGAAGGCTGGTGGCTCTTACGCCATTGTTTTTGGTAAAAAGCTTCAGAACTTTGCAGCGGCAACGTTGGGCATTGAAGTGCCACCAGTATTTGCGCCTTCCAAGGAGATTTCTCACGAAGGTCAGGGTCTGACTGCAGTTGAAAAAATCTTCAATAAAAATGCGGTGGGTGTTTCCTCCAAAACGGCACTACATGCAGGCTCAGATGTTCGTGTGAAAGTCAATATTGTGGGATCGCAGGATACCACGGGCTTGATGACCGCTCAGGAGCTGGAGTCGATGGCGGCAACGGTTATCTCGCCAAGTGTTGATGGCGCGTATCAGTCTGGCTGTCACACAGCTTCAGTATGGGATAAGAAAGCGCAGACAAACATTCCCAAGCTAATGAAGTTCATGAATGCATTTGGCTTGATTACTGCGCGTGATCCTAAGGGTGTTTATCATCCAATGACTGACGTAATTCATAAGGTCTTGAATGACCTGACAGTGGATGATCAGGCAATCATTATTGGTGGTGACTCACACACTCGTATGTCTAAAGGGGTGGCTTTTGGTGCAGACTCCGGTACGGTGGCGTTAGCCCTGGCAACGGGTGAGGCGACCATGCCAATTCCTGAGTCGGTGAAAGTGACCTTTAAGGGCCACATGAAGCATCATATCGATTTCCGTGATGTGGTTCACTCGACACAAGCACAAATGCTGAAACAGTTTGGTGAGAACGTCTTTCAAGGTCGTGTGATTGAGGTGCATATCGGCACCTTATTGGCAGATCAGGCATTCACCTTCACCGACTGGACGGCGGAAATGAAGGCCAAGGCGTCCATTTGTATCTCTGAAGATGACACCCTGATTGAGTCGCTAGAGCTTGCCAAGAGCCGTATTCAGATCATGATTGACAAGGGTATGGAAAATAAGGCAAGGACACTTCACGGCCTTATTGCGTTGGCGGATAAGCGTATTGCTGGCATTAAGTCTGGTGAGCAGCCTGCACTGGCACCTGATAGTAATGCTAAGTACTACGCAGAAGTCGTGGTTGATCTGGATAAAATTGACGAGCCGATGATTGCCGATCCAGATGTGAATAACGAAGATGTATCCAAGCGTTATACCCATGATGTGATCCGTCCCGTTTCTTACTATGGTGACCATAAAGCGGTTGATCTTGGTTTCGTTGGTTCTTGTATGGTTCACAAAGGTGATATGCAGATCATTGCGCAGATGTTACGTAATCTTGAGGCAAAGAATGGCACGGTGGAATTTAAAGCACCATTGGTTGTCGCGCCACCTACTTATAACATCGTGGATGAGCTGAAAGCAGAGGGTGACTGGGAAATTCTGGAGAAGTACGCTGGCTTTGTGTTCAATGATGATGCTCCGAAAGAAACCGCCCGTACCAAGTATGACAATATTTTGTATCTGGAACGTCCGGGTTGTAACTTGTGCATGGGTAATCAGGAAAAAGCTGAGCCGGGCGATACTGTTATCGCAACATCAACACGTTTGTTCCAAGGTCGTGTGGTGGCTGATTCTGATGAGAAAAAAGGGGAGTCATTACTAGGTTCCACACCATTGGTGGTACTCTCAACGGTGCTTGGCCGCTTCCCAACGATGGATGAGTATAAAGAGTCCGTAGAGGGCATTAACCTCACCGACTTCGCTCCACCGCTAAAGGATCTCAGCAGTCCACCTCAGACGGCATCGATAAACTTCGTTTAGTCCGCTTGCCGGAGGGCTATCCCAAAAAGTAAGCACGGTTTTACGTGCTTACTTTTTTTCTCCGCGACACATATTTAATCGAACCTCAATGATGATATCGACTCTTGTTTGAGTTAGAGTAGCGTTTTCTGTCCATATTGAGGTTCATGCGGTGACACCATTTGTACTTTGGGGAGCCATCTTCTTTACGCTTGCACTGATTTTTTACTCCATTGGAATCTGGAGTGATTATTGGCGCAAGCAATTGAAAACATGGCATGTAGTGATGTTCGGTTTGGGTGTCGTCACTGATAGTTTGGGTACGCTACTCATGTATCTGCACGTCGGGCACCTCGTATTCACCGCACACTCGGTTTCCGGCTTTATCGGGCTTTTCCTAATGGTCTGTCACTTTATCTGGGCCATATTCGTTATCAAAAATCAACAGGAAGCTCAACAGAAAGTATTCCACCGTTTCAGTATTGTGGTTTGGGCATTCTGGCTAATCTCATATCTTTCAGGGTTATATCTGGGAATGAGTGGACTTTCATAACGATAAAATTTCATTTTCATCCATCTGAAGTGTTTTTGATGGTTGATATGACTGCTGCTGTGGTACGGAGGAAAATATGGGACACATTGGAAGTAGACTTCTGGGTCAGGCTAAGTGCGCTAAAGACAAATTTGCGGGGCTGGCTCCTGGTCTTTTAGTGTGTGTGCTTATCGCGATGGCGGCAAAATTTGTTTCCGAGCAATATGGCGGGCCGACAATTCTTTATGCCCTGTTGATGGGCATGTCACTGAACTATTTGTCATTGGAAGGCCGCTGCGTTGAGGGCATCCAGTTTGCAGCCAAAATGGTGTTACGCATTGGTATTGCATTGCTTGGTGCGCGCATTACGGTTGAGCAATTGTTGAGTCTGGGCATTACCCCTGTCGCTATTGTTCTTATTGGTGTTCCAAGCACGATATTGTTGGGGGTGATCGGCAGCCGCTGGCTCAAGCTGAGCACACCACAAGGTGTTCTAAGTGGTGCATCCGTTGGTATTTGTGGGGCCTCTGCGGCACTGGCCGTGTCCGCTGTATTGCCTCAAACCAAGGAAACCGAAAAGCATTTATTGTTTACTGTGATTGGTGTTACTGCACTTAGCACCGTTGCGATGATAGCCTACCCATTGCTGGTATCTGCTTTAAATCTCACCCCAAGTGAAAGTGGTATATTCCTGGGCGCGACTATCCATGACGTTGCTCAGGTTGTCGGGGCGGGCTATATGATTTCTGACAACGTTGGTGACGTGGCGACGTTTACCAAGTTATTGCGTGTTGCCATGTTGGTGCCTGTAGTGGTGGTTATTTCCCTTATCTTTGCTCGCAAAGGGGCGCATCCTGATGCTGACCTGGCGAAAAAATTACCCTTGCCGGGTTTCCTCATTGCCTTTATTGCTGTGGTGGTCATTAATAGTAGTGGCTATTTACCGCCAGTTGTTGCCACAGGTATGGTGGAAGCTTCACGCTGGGCTTTGATTATTGCAATGGTTGGACTGGGGATGAAAGCCTCATTTAAGGAGCTTT
>PDWI01005760.1_pt1 | contig 15832 bp, 13 predicted proteins | sample 1430891 | NCBI WGS metagenome assembly PDWI01 (sample SAMN01162508, study PRJNA174530) | Oral metagenome, whole genome shotgun sequencing project. | biome: Marine environment; feature: Marine mammal; material: Swab sample of the gingival sulcus; isolation source: swab sample of gingival sulcus...
GGAATCACCAATAAGTTTTTAGCTAAAAAAGCACTTAAAATATGTGTGGCTTATGACAATTTAGAGGCATTTTTTCCGGCTGATAAACTTATCAAAACCGGCAATCCGGTACGTCAGGATCTATTAGACATTAATACTAAACGTTCAGAGGCCATAGACTTTTTCAACTTAGATGCGCAAAAGAAAACACTTTTAGTCATTGGTGGAAGTCTGGGTGCGCGGATGATAAACACGATCATTGAAGAACACCTTCCGCTGTTTGAAACTAATAATGTACAAGTCATCTGGCAAACGGGTAAATTATACTATGACGAGTATAAGAAATACGATCAGAACACAGGCATTCAAACCCATGCTTTTCTCAACCGTATGGATTTAGCCTATGCCGGAGCGGATTTTATCATCAGCCGAGCAGGTGCAGGAAGTATTTCAGAATTATGCATCGTAGGTAAACCGGTATTGTTTATTCCATCGCCTAATGTGGCTGAAGATCATCAAACCAAAAATGCACAAGCCATTGTTTCCAAACAAGCGGCATTGATGCTTAAAGAATCAGACAAAGCGACGTTCAAAGACGTATTTACACAATTAATTGACGACAAAAATCAAATATTAGGGGAAAACATCAAAGTATTGGCACTACCGGATGCCACTAAGACCATAGCAGACGAAGCTGTAAAACTCATCAAACGCAAACTATAAATGAATTTATCAAACCTACATAACATCTATTTTATCGGTATTGGCGGTATTGGCATGAGCAATCTTGCCCTATACCTCGACCATATGGGTAAAAAAGTATGGGGGTATGATAAAACAGCATCTCCTATCACCAAGCGCCTGGAAGACAAAGGCATTGACGTATATTTTAACATTGATATAGAACGGCTTAAAGCGCAGGCTTTAGACAAAACCACAACTTTAATTGTTTATACCCCCGCCATAAAACGCGAAGAACACGAAGAGTTGGATTATTTAATGTCCAATGATTATAAAGTCATCAAAAGAGCTCAACTACTGGCCATGGTAACCGACGAAAGTATTTGTCTTGCCGTAGCTGGGACACATGGTAAAACAACCACTTCTGCCATATTAGCCCACATACTTTATGACAGTGGCATCAAAGCATCCGGTTTTCTGGGAGGTATTGCAGAGAATTACAATACCAATCTTATTCTGAACGGCAGTGAATATACCGTCGTAGAGGCTGATGAATACGACCGTTCGTTTTTACAGTTACATCCGGAATATGCCTGTATCACTGCCACCGATGCCGATCACCTCGACATCTATCAAACACAAGAAGAATTTATTGAAGGCTTTAAACAATTTGCCGCACAGGTGAAAACCCAGGTCTTCACACATCATAACGCCCCGATATCCGGAAAAACATTTGGCTTTGAGACGACGGATGATTATGCTGCACTCAACATCAGCATAAAGGATGGGATTTACAGCTTTGATGTCAAAACCCCCAATGCTACATGCAATAACATACGGATTACATTACCCGGTAGACATAACATTATTAATACTTTAGCCGCCATTTCACTGGCGGATAGCATTGGGGTTTCTATGACACAAATCAAAAAGGCTTTAGCCACTTTCAAAGGTATTGCCAGAAGGTTTACGTACAGGATTAAAACCGATGAGAGAGTTTTGATTGATGATTACGCCCATCACCCTACAGAATTAAAAGCGCTATACAATACGGTAAGGGCACTATATCCCGAAGATCAAATCAGTATTTATTTTCAGCCGCACACTTACTCCCGCACCAAAGATTTTTGGGATGGTTTTGTGGCTATATTGAGCCAATTTGACAACATCTATATGCTGCCTATTTATGCTGCCAGAGAGCATCCGGTAGAAGGCATTACATCACAAGCATTGGCCAAAGACATAAAAAACATACAACAAACGACTCAATTGATTACGCCAGGTCAACTACTGAAAACAGTGGCTGGCGATTCCAACAGGATTATCGTCATGGCAGGCGCCGGTGATATAGGCGAAATGATTATCGAAGTTACAGAACATTTAAAACCGACAAGACATGCGTAAATGGTTAAAATACATATTGTTGCCGTTGATTCCGATAATTATCGGGCTCTTGTATGGTTTTGCCCAATCCAAACACAATGCCCGCAGAATACAGACGATGACCATCAATTTTGTGGGTGAAGATACCGGAATGACTACTAAAGAAGCGGTTAGTAACTTGTTGATACAAAATACCGGCGACCCTTTGAACCAGTTGAATTCAACCATAAATTTACACGCGATAGAAGATCAGGTCAAAAAAAACCCGATGGTCAAAAATGCTGAGATTTATTTGTCTCCCAAAGGTCAACTGTTTATAGATATCAAACAAAAAAAACCTATTGCTCGCCTGACGACAAAGAAAGGGCATCAATACATGGATGAGAACGGCAAATTGATGCCGGTATCACCGTATCATTCTGCCAGAGTCATGCTGTTGGAAGGCGTGAATACGAGCATTGAACAAGAAGCGGCATTTAAGATCATCGATTATATCAAGCATGATGATTTTTACGCGAAACAAGTCGTAGGGATCAAAAGATTGAACAATGGGGATTTCCTGATTGACACGAGAATAGGCCGGCATCAGATTCTATTTGGAAAAGCTGAGAATATTGACGTCAAGTTCAATAAATTAAAGATTTTTTACAAAAGAATGTGGCATGAAGACCAATTAAAAAAATATAAATTACTGAATATCAAATACAATAAACAAGTTGTATGTTCTTAACCGGCATTACAACTTCATAAATAAACAAATCATGGAAAACGCAAATATCGCTGTAGGACTGGATATAGGAACTACCAAAATTGTAGCCATCATCGGTAGAAAAAACGACTACGGAAAAATCGAAGTCGTAGGTTACGGGCGTTCCAAAAGTGTTGGGGTCAAACGTGGTGTCGTGACCAACATTACACAAACCATACAATCCATTCAACAAGCCATAGAAGAAGCCGAAGCTTCATCGGGGGTTAAAATTGACGAAGTGACTGTAGGTATTGCCGGTCAACATATCAGAAGTTTACACCACAGCGACTATATCACCAGACCCAATCCGGAATCGGTCATAGACGAGGAAGATATCGAAAACCTGGAGTCTCAGGTCAAAAAACTCGGAATGATGCCCGGTGAAGAAATTATTCACGTGATTCCGCAGGAGTTTAAAATAGACAGTGAGCCTAACATCATGGAACCCATAGGCATGTATGGCGGACGATTGGAAGCCAATTTCCATGTCGTCGTTGGGCAAATAGCCAGCATCAAAAACATAGGTCGTTGTATTACCAATGCAGGGCTAAACTTGGCTAACATCACCTTAGAACCATTGGCCTCAGCCGAAGCCGTCTTGAGTAAAGAAGAAAAAGAAGCCGGTGTAGCCTTGATTGATATAGGTGGCGGTACCACAGATTTAGCCATTTTCAAAGACGGTATCATCCGTCATACAGCGGTTATTCCTTTTGGCGGTAATGTCATCACTAATGACATCAAAGAGGGGTGTTCTATTATAGAGAAACAGGCTGAACTGTTAAAAATCAAATTTGGATCTGCATGGCCTGCCGAAAATAAAGACAGTGAGATTGTTTCTATCCCGGGACTTCGCGGACGCGAACCCAAAGAGATTACACTCAAGAACCTGTCAAAAATCATTCATGCACGTGTGACCGAAATCATAGAACAAGCCTATCAGGAGATTAAGAAATACGGTCACAACACGAAACAAGCCCGTTTGATCGCAGGAATTGTTATTACCGGAGGTGGGGCTCAGGTCAAACACCTTAAGCAACTCGTGGAATATATTACCGGCATGGATACCCGTATAGGTTATCCCAACGAACATCTGGCACATGATTCCGACGAGGAATTATCAAGTCCTATTTTCGCCACGTCTGTAGGATTATTGATGAACGGCTTAGAAAACCTGGATTATAAAAACAAAACCAAAGTGGAAAAACCGGTTAGTACAACCAGCACAACCACGGAGGAAAAACCTAAAAAAGAAAAAATCACAAAAAAGAAAAACAAAAAAGGATTTTTTGAGAAGTTCACAGAAAAACTCAAAAATTTTTTAGAAGACGTTGAGTAGTGGTCAGACACCTGAAAGTTAGAAAGACAAACACATTAAAACACACATCCCATGATCGAGAACAACATCAATCCCATCGCATTTGAAATGCCAAAACACAAGTCCAATGCTATCAAAGTCATCGGTGTAGGTGGCGGTGGCAGCAATGCTGTCAACTACATGTACCAGCAAGACATATCCGGCGTAGATTTTGTCATTTGCAATACTGATGCACAAGCACTGGATAACTCTCCTATCCCCAATAAAATTCAGATAGGTAGTGAAATTACAGAAGGTTTAGGTGCAGGTGCCAATCCCGAAAAAGGCGCCAAAGCCGCTGAAGAATCTTATGATGTGGTTCTGGAAGCCTTGTCTCATGAAACCAAGATGGTATTTATCACAGCAGGTATGGGCGGTGGAACCGGAACCGGTGCTGCACCCATCATCGCTAAAGCAGCCAAAGAACTGTCCTTGCTCACCGTGGGAATTGTGACAATGCCATTTGAATTTGAAGGTAAATCACGTATTGAACAAGCTAAAAAAGGGATTGAAAAGCTTAGAGAATACGTTGATTCACTAATTATCATCAACAACAATAAACTCAGGGAAGTCTATGGCAATTTAGGTTATAAATCCGGCTTTGCTAAAGCTGACGAAGTGCTTTCTACTGCTGCCCAAGGTATTGCAGAAGTTATCACACATCACTACAAGCACAATATTGACCTCAACGATGCCAAAACTGTATTATCCAACAGTGGTACAGCCATCATGGGGTCAGCTGAGGCACAAGGTGACAACCGTGCCGTAGAAGCCATTACCAATGCTTTGGATTCGCCATTACTCAATGACAATAAAATCACCGGTGCTAAAAATGTACTGTTGTTAATCGTCTCCGGCACCAAAGAGGTCACCATAGATGAAATAGGTGAGATCAATGACCATATCCACCAGGAAGCGGGTCACGATGTCAACATCATTATGGGTGTGGGTGATGATGAGACCTTGGGTGACGCCATAGCTGTGACAATCATTGCAACCGGTTTTTCCAGCGGTCAACAACAAAAAATAACCAATACCGAAGTCAAAAAAATCATTCATACCCTGGAAGACAATCAGGAATTGGAGATCAATTTTGAAGAATACGCCGATCACGACAAAACATCGGCAACCCCTTTTGATGAGACTGACAATGATGATGTAGAGCAAATAATCATTCACAATCTGGAACAAGAAGAAACCAAGACCCCTGAATCCGGGCTTATTCCTACTACAGATGACATCAAAAATATAGACGTCTTATACGATGAGATCAATGTGTCTTCCCATACTGAGCATGACTTTATAGTTCATGAAGTCAAAGAAGACATGGAGCCTAAGCCTGAGACAACCAGCAAACAAATGTCTCTGGTCTTTGAATTTCCGGAGGAAAGTTTAACATCTGACAGCCGGGATAAAACCATTGAAACCATAGAAACACACGAGGTTATAGATGTAACTGATGAAGTGGTTAGAGAAACAACCTATGTTTTGGAAGATGATACTGAGGAACAATACAGCGTCAAAAAACCAAAACAAAAAACCCCTGATTTGTTCAGTGCTGAAGATGAGATGTTCCAATTTGAAGTTAAAACCAAAGAAGAACCACAAACACCACAGCCATCAAAACAACTTCAGTACGATAACTTAACAGCCGGAGAAGAGGAAGCCTTATCGCCATTGAATATGTCCATTGAACAATTTAAAAGAACCACAGATCAACGTAAACAAAATCTGCGTCAACACAACTATAAGTTCAAGCACGAAATTCACAATGTGGATGAATACGAAAAAGAACCGGCCTATAAACGTATGAATGTAGAGTTGAGCGATCATGAGCACGCTTCTCAATCCAATCATTCACGCACCAGTGTTTCGGGTAACAAAGACGATATTAAATTGCGTACTAATAATTCTTATTTACATGACAATGTAGATTAGTCAGGTAACGACTGTAAATGTAACAACACATTGATTACAAGTTGTTTTGATTTACGTTACAGACCTTAAACCCTAAGAATTTACAACAATCTTAATTTTATCCCCCCATAGATAGCTGTTCTTTTTATAAGAATGGCTATTTTTGTACCCGAAAATAAATTATCATGAGTTTAAAAGCACAAGTCATGGCGCAACTGAAAGAAGCCATGCGCAACAAAAACACGGTTGCTTTAGAATCACTAAGAGCCATCAAATCTGAATTATTACTTTTAGAAACCAGCGGTTCAGGTGACGGCATTACTGAAGAACAAGAATTGAAACTCTTGCAGAAACTGGTCAAACAGCGCAAAGAAAGTGCCGAAACTTACCAATCTCAGGGGAGAAATGATTTAGCCGAACCCGAATTGGCACAAGCCGAGGTGATTAGTACTTTTTTACCCAAACAAATGAGTGTAGATGAAATCAAAGCTTTTGTTGAAGCTAAAGCTAAAGCTATAGGCGCTACAAGCATGGCAGATATGGGTAAATTAATGGGTTTGATTACTAAAGAATTAGCCGGTAAAGCAGATGGGAAGACTATCTCCGGCATTGTAAAAGCACTATTGAGTTAGTATTCTTTGTTATTGCTCCTGGATTATTAGTCAAAGAGCTTTATACCATTACAAAAACTAACGTCAGAAATACAACTGTAAAAAGGCCGCATAGTTCAATTGGATAGAATATCAGATTTCGGCTCTGAGGGTTGAGGGTTCGAGTCCTTCTGCGGTCACAACAATAAAAACTGCCTGTCTAAGGCGGTTTTTTTTATTCTAAAAAACGGCATCAATCAGATTGTTAAACTCCGGAAATAAAAATTAGTTAAACAACTATTTTTAAGACTAAACAAGTATATTTGCATCACTTTATTAACTTAAGTATTTAATCTATTATGAAACGCTTCTTTTATAAAAACAGTTTACTATTTCAACTCTTTTTTATTGTTATTTTAAGTGCCAATGCGCAACAAACTTATCATCTGACACATAAGCTTAGTGATGAGGAACGTGCATTGATGCAAACCAGAGAATACAAGTTTAATGAAACTCCTGCTCCCACTGGTGACATAAGAGCCATTGCAGAATGGGAATCCATGGAAGGGGCTATCGTGGCTTATGACGGTGGCTTTGGTATTCCGTTGAGTATGATCAGTGCTGTTTCACAAGATGTTACCCTTTACGTTTTTGTGGCGGGAGCCGCTGAAGAAAACACTGTAACCAACACATTCCAGTCCAATGGAGTCAACTTGTCTAATGTCGTTTTCATACATCAGGATCCCAATTCGTGGTGGGCAAGAGATTACAGTCCATGGCCTATTGTCATTAATGAGGAAACAGTCGCTATGGTAGATTTCCCTTACAACCGTCCACGACCTAATGATGACAACGTTCCTTTCATAATGGGAGGAGAACTCGGTGTAGATGTCTATGGTATGAATGTGACACACGCCGGGGGTAATTTTATGTGCGATGGCTATGGTACAGCTGTCTCTACAGACTTGGTCTATGAAGAAAACACTTCTATGACACCTGCACAAATCGATGCTAAATTTCAGAACTATCTCGGTATCGACAATTATTTTGTGACCAATGACCCTCAGGATGATTATATCAAACATGTGGATTGTTGGGGTAAATTCCTGGATGTAGATAAAATACTCATCACGCAGGTTCCCGAGTCCGACTATCGCTATGAAGATTATGAAGCTATTGCCAATTTCTTTGCCAATCAAAACTGTTCATGGGGATATCCTTATGAAGTTATCAGAGTTCAGGCAGCGGATTTCAACAGCTCGGATATTAACCCCTACACCAACTCGTTTATCATCAATAACAAAGTCTATGTTCCCCAGTCCGGTAGCAACTTAGATGATGATGCTCTGGCTGTCTATGAAGAAGCAATGCCCGGTTATGAGATTGTAGGTGTTTACTCAACAGGATGGTACAATACAGATGCCGTCCACTGTCGTATCCACGGTGTAGCAAACAGACAAATGCTACACATCAAACATACGCCGTACAATGGATTAGTGGATTACCAAAGCGCTTTTGATATTGAGGCAAAAGTATATACCTACGGATCTGATGTCAACCTTGCTTCAGGGTATCCTAAGCTACACTATTCCATCAATGATGGCGAATGGCAGACAGTAGATATGACTTTGAGTTCAGGTAATACTTACACTGCTCAGATAACCGGTATCTCAGAAACAGATACAACTAAATATTATATCGAAGCCAAAAACACTAATAACACTGAATCCAAACTTCCTGTCATGGGTTCAGAAGATCCTTTTGTGTTCCATCACAACACCACTTCAGATGTTTCTGATGTTACATTTGACAACGCTATCAATCTATACCCTAATGTCAATAACGGTAATTTTGACTTGACTACACCATATAACACCGGCCGTATGACTATTTTTGGTGCTGACGGCAAATTGTTATACCAAACCAATATTACTGACACTGAGACACACATCATGAGTGGCATCAATAACAGTGGGCTTTATTTTGTCAAAATAGAACAAGAAGGTTACCAAACATTCAGAAAAATAATTATCAAATAACAAACAACTATCTGTACATCTACAGATGTTTTGCTGCTCCTGAAAGGTCGCGTATTTGTGCATTAATACATCAATTCTATGCAACTCAATCTCAACAAACCTATCGTCTTTTTTGATCTGGAAACTACCGGTGTGAATATTGCCAATGATCGCATAGTGGAAATATCCATGCTCAAGGTCAACCCGGACGGTAGTGAAGAGCGACTGACTCAGCGCATCAATCCTGAAATAGAGATCCCTTACCAAGCCAGTGCCATTCATGGTATTACCAATGAAATGGTACTCAATGAACCCACATTCAAAACATTTGCTCCTACGGTAAGAGACTTTATCAAAGGAGCAGACTTGGCAGGCTTTAATTCCAACAGATTTGACATTCCTATTCTCGCCGAAGAAATGCTTAGAGCAGACATGGATTTTTCCATGAAAGGCAGAGTGTCTGTAGATGTACAAACTATTTTTCATAAAAAAGAGCAACGTACCCTGAGTGCCGCGCTCAAATTTTACTGCGATAAGGAGCTGGAAAATGCCCATTCCGCAGCTGCCGATACTGAAGCCACTTATGACATTCTGAAAGCCCAGATTGACCGCTATGAAGATTTGGAAAACGATGTCAAAATGCTCTCTGAATTTTCATCCCACAGAGGCCGTGCAGATTTTGCCGGCTTTATACTGTATGATGACGATGACGATGAGATCTTTTCTTTTGGTAAGTATAAAGGGAAAAAAGTCGTAGAGATTTTAAACAATGACCACGGTTACTACTCCTGGATTCTCAACGCAGATTTTCCACTCTACACCAAAAAAGTATTGACTGAAATCAAATTACGCGGGTTTGGAAAATAATCCATTTGAAGGATTGATTAAGCTTCACAGATTGTCCGGTTTGATTAAAAGAACCAAAGCTTGACCGCCATGGCTATGGCTACTACGACCAGAAACCCTCTGATCCAAACATCATCTTTCTTGACTGACCAACGACTGGCCAACCATGCACCGGCTGCCTGTCCGGTTGCTAATATCAAACCGTAATACCAATTGACTTGCCCATGGTATATAAAAATAGCCAATGCGGCTACCGTATAGACCGCAACAATCAACAATTTCAGTGCATTACTTTTGACTAAATTCAGTTGATTGATCTGAGTCAACACCAATAAGATAAAAAAGCCGGTACCGGCTTGAATAAATCCACCGAATATCCCAATAAAGAAAAACGCCAGCATACTCCACCAAAAATATTTACCGTGTAAACGTTCAGCTATAAGAGTACTGACTTTAGGTTTAAAAACAGTGATAAAAACCACAAAAAGAATAACAAAACCAAGTATTGTGTTGAATGTTTCTCCTTTGATGTCAACAGCCCACAACGCACCTATGACAGAGCCCAAAGTGGCCGCCAATCCCCAATAAAAACCCTGCTTTACAATGGCAACTCCTTTTGATTTAAAACCAAAAACGCCGAAAATAGTGTTGACAAACACCCCTATCCTGTTGGTTCCATTGGCCATAGCCGGTGGTAAGCCCATAAAAATAAGCATCGGCAAGGTCAGGACTGAGCCACCTCCCGCCAATGTATTGATAATTCCGGCTATAAATCCTACAAGAACAAGATAGACGATTTCCATAAAACAGGTTTATGCAACAAAAATAATTTATTTTTTGCAAGACCAAAGATACCGAAAAACCACCACACATACATCTTGAAATATGCGTATAATAGGTTTAACTTAAATCACTTATACACTTCTAAATTCTTCCACCCCCCTAATACCAATTATATCAAGACTAAGCTGATTGTCTAAGAAAAACTAAATATTAAATTTCATGTTGTCAGTTTAAAAAAATACATTATCTTTGCAAACCAATATCGCGGGGTGGAGCAGCAGGTAGCTCGCCGGGCTCATAACCCGGAGGTCATAGGTTCGAGTCCTATCCCCGCTACTGAGTATTCCCATCAAATGTTTTTGATGGGTTTTTTTATGGCTATACGACAATGTACCTCAAAAGCCTCTTGCACATCAAACAGAATATCACTTAATTTGTCAGATACAATTTTCTAATACCAACAACCGTATGCTAACGATACAATACATCCAGAAGAATAGAGATAAAATCTTAAAAGGCTATGCAAAACGCGGGATTAAAAACACCGAAGCAATGCTGGATAAGGCCATTGATTTAAACAATCAACGTAAAGAAGCTATTTCTGCTTTTGAACAAAGTAAGGCCGAACTCAACCGTTTGTCCAAAGATATTGGCATGCTGTTTAAACAAGGAAAAGCTGAAGAGGCTAATGAACTTAAAAACAAAACTTCAGAGCTCAAAGAACATCTGAAAACCTTGAGCCAAAAACCGGAGCAACTTCAGACATCGCTTAACGAGTTACTATACACCATGCCCAATGTACCTCATGATTTGGTTCCTGATGGAGTCACCGAAGATGATAACGAAGAGGTATTTCGCGAGGGAGACTTCCCAAAATTACAAGATCAGCCATTACCTCACTGGGAATTGGCCAAAAAGTACCGTTTGATAGACTTTGAATTGGGCACTAAAATAACCGGCGCCGGTTTTCCGGTGTACCGGGGCAAAGGCGCTAAACTACAACGGGCATTGATTGCTTATTTTCTCGATGAAAATACCAAAGCCGGCTATGAAGAAGTTCAACCACCACTGTTGGTCAATGAAGATTCAGGGTTTGGCACCGGTAATTTACCGGATAAAGAAGGTCAAATGTACCATGTCACAGGTGATGATTTATACCTTATCCCTACAGCAGAAGTTCCGGTAACCAATTTTTACCGTAACGACATTCTTCAGGAGAGTGATTTCCCTATTAAAAATACCGCCTATACGCCTTGTTTCAGACGGGAAGCAGGTTCTTATGGGGCACACGTCAGAGGTTTAAACCGTTTACATCAGTTTGACAAAGTGGAAATCGTCTGTATAGAACACCCTGAGAAGTCTTACGAACGTCTCGATATGATGGTGGCACATGTCCGGAAGATTGTCAGAGATCTGGAATTACCGTTCAGAATACTGAGACTTTGCGGTGGTGATCTGAGCTTTACATCGGCATTGACCTATGATTTTGAAGTGTATTCAGCAGCTCAGGAGCGTTGGCTTGAAGTGAGTTCTGTATCAAACTTTGAAAACTTCCAGGCTAACCGCTTAAAATTACGCTATAAAGACGCCGACGGTAAAAGTCAATTAGCTCATACGCTCAACGGTAGTTCTTTAGCACTACCGCGTATTATAGCTGCTATTTTGGAAAACAACCAAACCCCGGAAGGTATTAAAATCCCTAAAGTTTTAGTGCCTTATACCGGTTTTGAAATGATTGACTAATCACTTGAACGTGTATGATGACACCTGTCAACAGTCTGTCTCGTTGTAACTGACCGTTAAACAGACATTAAAACAACAATTACTGTAAAAACAGAGAGAGGTTAGACGGTCAAAGACTGTCTAACCTCTTATTTCATTTGTGTTTTTGATATGGCATTAGCGTTTTGAACAATTCATTTTCAAAGACGCACACCTCTTAAGGTAAGCCATCATTTTCACTTTAAAAACACTCTAAGAAGCCGCTTTAAGCTTATGCAAAGTAGTCTTGGACAATTTGTGCGCAACATATGCTCTGGTGACTTCCAGCTTCTCTGCGTCTTTTTGTCCGGGCATTTCAAACATAGCATCTGTCAAAATAACTTCACAAAGACTACGTAAACCTCTGGCGCCTAATTTATATTCTACGGCTTTTTCCACAATATAATCTAACGCTTCATCCTCAAACGTCAATTGGATATCATCCAATTCAAACAATTTTTGATACTGCTTGACCAAAGCGTTTTTGGGATCGGTCAATATAGATCTCAAAGTTTCTTCGTCTAACGGATTCATATAGCTCAACACCGGTAAACGGCCAATAATTTCAGGAATTAAACCAAATTCTCTCAAATCATGGGGAATAATATACTGTAAGAGATTTTCCTGGTCTATTTGTTCCTCCTGTTTGATGGTATGATAACCCACTGACTGCATATTCATCCTGCGACTGATGATCTTATCAATCCCTGAAAATGCACCACCGGCAATAAACAGAATGTTTTTAGTGTCAATTTCTACAAATTTCTGTTCCGGGTGTTTACGTCCTCCTTTGGGTGGTACATTGACTTTTGAACCTTCCAGTAGTTTCAATAAAGCTTGTTGCACACCCTCTCCACTTACATCTCTTGTAATAGAAGGATTGTCACCTTTACGGGCTATCTTATCAATTTCATCGATAAAGACAATTCCCATTTCTGCCTTTTTAACATCGTAATCTGCCGCTTGAAGCAAACGTGTTAAAATTGTTTCCACATCTTCCCCCACATAACCGGCTTGTGTCAATACTGTTGCATCTACTATAGCAAAGGGAACTTGTAACATTCTGGCAATCGTACGCGCCATAAGCGTTTTTCCAGTGCCGGTCTCTCCTACCAGTATGATATTACTCTTTTCTATCTCAACCTCATTGTCATCCAGAGGCTGACCCAGACGCTTATAATGATTATAAACGGCAACTGCCATCGTTTTTTTAGTAAACTCCTGCCCTATGACATATTGATCTAAAAACGTTTTGATCTCTCTGGGCGTTTTAATGTCAAATGTAGTAGCTTCCTCTTTTTTTCCAACTAAAGGACTTTCTTCAATCAATATCTGATAGGCCTGATTGATACATACATCACAGATGTGCGCATCCAAACCGGCAACGAGTACATCGGTTTCAGACTTATCCCGTCCGCAAAATGAACATCTTGTCATTTCTTTTTTTGCCATAGTCTTATTGTCTATTGTTTTTTATTTTACCAAAATTTCATCTATCATCCCATAGACTTTAGCCTCTTCTGCTGTCATCCAATAATCCCTGTCAGAATCTTTGGTAACTTTTTTCATGGGTTGTCCTGAGTGTTTGGATATAATTTGATACAATTCGTCTTTCAATTTGAGTATCTCACGGGCTGTAATCTCTATATCACTTGCTTGTCCTTCTACGCCTCCCAATGGTTGGTGAATCATAATACGAGAATGGGGCAAAGCTGAGCGCTTACCTTTTTCACCAGCGACCATCAATACGGCTCCCATTGAAGCTGCCATACCGGTACATATAGTGGCTACATCCGGCGTAATCAATTCCATGGTATCGTAAATTCCTAAGCCTGCATAAACACTACCACCGGGTGAATTGATATATAACGTAATGTCTTTCTTACTGTCCAAACTCTGTAAAAACAACAACTGCGCCTGAATAATATTAGCAACCTGATCATTGATAGCTGTACCTAAGAAAATAATTCTATCCATCATCAATCTGGAAAAAACATCCATTTGAGCAACATTGAGTTTACGCTCTTCTATGATATAAGGTGTTACACTGCTTATAATTTGATCATAATACATACTGTTTATACCATGATGTTTAGTCGCGTATTTGTGAAATTCTTTAGAGTAATTCATATAGATATATTTGAAATTGTTACCTGTTTATTTATTTGAACAAAAATAAGCCAATTTTATGACTTTAACCTGAAATATTCATGCCTTACCGGGTTAATTAACCTCAAAGATTTGAAAAACAAAGCCTTACCTCACCCTCATCATTAGTAAAACGGCTTAACGAAATCTATGTTTTTAATCCTTAAATGCAGGATTCATCACCAACGATTCTACAACTTTTTCTTCTGTGCCGTCTTCTATCGTCCAACCCAACAGCTTGGCAACAGACCACAATTGTTCCAATTCTTCCATCAAGCGTCTTTTTGCCAATGATTTTGAATTGGTTACATCCAGATCCTCTGCGAGGCGTTTAATACTCTTTTCCTGAAACCTGTTGAGTTCTTCTTTAGAAAACGAATTGAACATACTTTGATCAAAATCATAATATTTGTAAGAAGGAATAATATTGATTTCCTGTTCAGGAATAGAGGTTATAACAATCTTCTTATGTACCGAATCTAATGTAGTCTCCATTTGAGACAAATCATAAGACACTAATACCTTGGCTTTGACTAACAGAATGGCTTGTTTTTCAAAAAACTTTGAATCGAAGAAATAGAGTTTGGCATCTTTATAATTGTAATACTCTGTATAGGTTTCTTCTACTACTACAAGTTTTCGAACATTTTTAATACCATTTTTAATGATATCAACCTGTTCGTGTCTGTACTGCGATTGTTGATTTTTCATCAATAGTAAACCCAGCAGTAAACCAATTACAATAAATAATATGTATTTAAGAATCCGCTTCAAGCTCCTGTGTTTGATGATTGAATATTCTTTTATTAAAGAGCAACATGATGGATACTCCTATGGTAATCGCAGAGTCCGCAACATTAAAAATAGCATTGAAAAACGTAAACCGCTTACCTCCAATCCAGGGAATCCACTCCGGAATCAATTGATGTTTGATAATAGGAAAATAAAACATATCCACTACTTTACCATGAAAAAACGTACCGTAAGGATTTTCTGCAAATAATGTCGCCGGCACATTAACCGGATCGTTAAAAATCATCCCGTAAAACAATGAATCTATAATATTACCCACAGCTCCGGCAAATATCAGAGCGATTGAAAAAACTAATAGTGAGTGTTTATGATGTTTGACTGTCTGATAGAGCCAATAAAAAATACCCCCTACTGCAAGTAACCTAAAAGTTGTCAGTATAAACTTACCTGTTTTACCTCCGATTTCTGCGCCCCAAGCCATACCATTATTTTGGACAAAGTAAATCTGAAACCAATCCCAGCCCATGACTTTGATTGATTCATATTGTATAAAATGGGTTTTGATATATATCTTACTCAATTGGTCTATGACCAATACCAATATAATCAGCAATAAAGGTTTTTTCATGTGTTTCATCTTTAATCTATTAAAGGCTACAGACTGAACCGGCATTATCACACTCGTATATGTAAAAAACAAATTTACATGTTGAAAGCCTCACCCTATAATAAATTCCTGTTAAATCGGACGAAAATAAACTAATTGTCTTTTAAAAACAAAAAGTCCTCATAAATTTAATTTATAAGGACTTAACCGCATCATCCATCAAATTGTTTAGTCAGGATCTAAGCTTACTGAACACAAAACCTT
>PDWI01005761.1_pt1 | contig 15832 bp, 12 predicted proteins | sample 1430891 | NCBI WGS metagenome assembly PDWI01 (sample SAMN01162508, study PRJNA174530) | Oral metagenome, whole genome shotgun sequencing project. | biome: Marine environment; feature: Marine mammal; material: Swab sample of the gingival sulcus; isolation source: swab sample of gingival sulcus...
GCATTTTAACACCCAAAAGCAAATATAAAAATAACTATCTTACATATTATTTGGAAGTTGCTATTTTAAGATTTTTCTTGTTCGGAAGACAGGAAAAAGGGGATTTACAAAATCCCCTGAGGTTTTTGAAAAAGTAAGACTTTCGATAATCGAGCAGTACAAGGAATTGATTTTATATGCGATTTGAGCCTAGAAATACTAGGTGATTTAAGCATAAAAAATTGATGAAGCAGTAATACGAAATTTATCGGCAGTCTGAGAAAGAATATTAATCTTTCTTTTCAGCTTTCTCTTTTTCCAAGAGAAGTTCTCTTCTTACCAGCTTAATTCTTCCCTCTCTATCCTTACCTACATATTTAACCTCAACTCTATCTCCAACGCTTAAAACATCTTCAACTTTTTCAACCCTTTTAGTTGAGATCTCAGATATATGAAGGAGTCCTTCGGTACCCGGTAGTAGTTCAACAAAAGCACCAAAAGGCTTAATAGACTTTACCTTAGCATTGTAGATTTCACCCGGCTCAATCTTCTTTAAAAGATTTTTGATAAACTGTCTTGCTTCCTCTCCTCTTGAATCACTTGAAAGAATTTTTACAAGTCCATCATCATCAATATCAATCTTAACATCGTAAGTTTTTGTTATCTCTTGAATCATCTTTCCACCCGGACCAATGAGGATTTTTATATCATTCTCATCAATCTTTTCAGTAATAATTCTCGGAGCGTGTTCAGCCAATTCTTCTCTCGGATTTTCAATAGCATCTGTCATAATATTTAAAATATGAGCTCTACCGGCATTAGCCTGAGCAAGAGCTTTTTTCATAATTTCGATAGAGATACCCTTAATCTTAATATCCATTTGGTAAGCACAAATACCCTTATCAGTACCTGTAACCTTAAAATCCATATCTCCTAAATGATCCTCATCACCGAGAATATCTGAAAGTACTACAAAATCATCACCCTCTTTTATAAGTCCCATTGCAATACCAGAAACAGGAGCTTTTAAAGGAACTCCGGCAGCCATCATAGAAAGTGTGTTTGAACAAACAGCAGCCATAGAAGAGGAACCATTAGATTCTAAAGTCTCAGAAACAACTCTTATTGTGTATGGGAAAGATGAATACTCCGGAAGAACAGAGTAGAAAGATCTTTCAGCTAAGTGACCGTGACCAATCTCTCTTCTACTTACACTTCCAAGTCTTTTAACCTCTCCAACTGAGAATGGAGGGAAATTATAGTGTAGATAAAATTTCTGTTGCTCCTCTCCGTAGATTCCATCAACTCTTTGACCATCCATTTCAGAACCTAAAGTACAAATACCTAGAGCTTGGGTTTCACCTCTTGTGAAAAGAGCAGAACCGTGAGCCCTTGGGAGAATGTCTAAATCACAAGTAATCTGCCTGATCTCATCCGGCTTTCTACCATCAATTCTAACTTGATCTTTAATCACATTCTTTCTTACCAAGTCCTTTTCATAATCGTGAAGAACATCATTTATAAGAGATTTTTGCTCATCATACTCCTCGCCAAGTTTCTCTTCAAAGTGGGTATTTATTTCAGAGTAAAGCTCTTTTCTCGCCTCGTTTCTCTCCTCTTTCTTAATGATTCTTACAATCTTTTCAATTTTCTCTTTTGAAAGAGAGATAATCTCTTTTTCAAGATCCTCATCAATTACAGGAATAGAGAACTCAAATTTCTCTTTACCAAACTCTTTAATAATCTCCTCTTGGAAGTCACAAAGATCGTTTATAACCTTTTGACCAAACTCAACAGCTTCCAGCATCTCATCTTCACTTACCTGATCAGCTTCTCCCTCAACCATAGAGATAAATCCTTTACCACCACTGATAACAAGTTCAATATCGCTTTTTTCAATCTCTTCATTTGTAGGGTTAATAATAAACTCACCATCAACTCTTCCAACCCTTAAACCTGCAACAGGTCCCGAAAAAGGTATATCTGAAAGGTTTATAGCCATAGAAGCACCAATGATACCTAGTGAATCCAATCTTATCTCTCCATCTGATGAGAAAACATTAGCTATTACCTGAACCTCATTTTTGAAACCATCCGGAAAAAGAGGTCTTATTGGTCTGTCAATAATTCTTGCACTTAAAACCTCTCCACTTGAAGGTCTAGTCTCTCTTTTAACAAAACCACCGGGTATTTTACCCGCTGCATAAAACTTCTCTATATATTCTACAGTTAATGGGAAAAAGTCATAACCTACAGCAGGCTCTTTTTTGCCACAAACTGTTACAAGCATTAAATTATCACCATATTTTAAAGTACAAGCACCGTTTGCTTGTTTTGCCATCTTACCGGACTCAAGAACGAGTTCCTTATTACCCAGCATCATCTTCTTTGAAAAAAACATTAATGTCTCCTGTTTTTACAACAATTTTTTATCTTTTTAGTTTAACTAAATAATATATGGTTATTAATACTATTTTGCAAATTAGATTATACAACTTTCTCTTTTGTAAAAATCTGCAAATATTTATTCGGAGGCTACCAAAAAAGATAGTAAAGGAATGGGATATTAAATTGTTTCCGAATAGAGGATCCATCGGTTCCTCGTACTCATCTAAGATCCTTATTTTAGAAGATCCCAAGTTTAACAGTTTCGACAGAATTAAACAATATAGATATTTAAACTATCTCGGTTTCTTCTTTTTTACCAAAAGAAGCAAAATAATAAGAAAATCAAACTCCCGACTTCCGTCCTCGGTCTCCTGTCTGCGTGCGTGGCACGCACAGGCAGATCCGTTTTCCGTCTCCTAGAAAGCCGTTCCTTTCCCATACAAAAAGTTACCTATTACTCAATCTCTTCAACTATAAAATCATCCACATTCCTATCCTCTTTACTAAAGGCTACTCCCATGCAGATAACATTTCTATCGTCACTTAAATATTTTTCGTAATACTTTTTACTCTTTATCTGATCCATAGCAGATTTTGCACTGCTCATTTTAAATTCCATTATATAGATATAGTTTTCAGTTTTGACTACAGCATCAATTACACCCTTGTTTGTTTTCTCTTCAACCTTAATATCCGTTCCAATAAACATTAAAATAAGGTAGATAACAATATGGTAGTAGCTTTCATATCTTCCATTGGAAAGATTCTCCGGAATGGATGCAAAGATAGATCTCATAACTTTAATAAAAAGCTCCATATCATTACTTCTAAAAGCGGAGAGTATCTTTCTCATATTGCTTGAATGGACATCTACTTGAACCCCGGCAAGCTCAGACCCTAAAAACAGATAAAAAGATCTTCTCACTTCTAAATTTGGATAACCTAGATTATAGGACAAAGCATAACTATACTTATCAATCTCCTTACTTTTTATAGTCAAGTATCCTGTTTGGAATAGAAGAACAGTCATGTTTATACTATTGATATTATAAGAGTCTAAAGCTTCTTCACTTACACTCAACAAACCTTTATCATACTCCCTTACATCAATACCTCTTTCCCTTATTAATTTAAGTAGAAATGATGCAGTACCGGATTTAAACCAAAAATTTTTAAAACTTTTAGATCCTAAAAAGCTTATAACAGAGTATGGATTGTAAACAAAGATTTCTCCATCCCAAGAGTAACCGTTATACCATCGTTTGAGAAAATATAAAACTTTTTCTCTATCTATTTTGAGCCTCTTTTGAACTATATCTAAATAGTCTCCATAGTTATCAATAATCTCTTTCTCTGTATAACCTGTTATAGTTGAATAATCATCCTCTATTGTTATATCTGTCAAATTATTAAGCTCACTAAAAAGGGATACCTTAGCAAATTTTGAAACCCCTGTTATAAATAGTAGTTTTATATATTTATCTAAATCTTTAACTACAGAATAGAAATTTCTCAATATTTTTCTGTTTTCTTCAGCAATTTCTAAATCTGTAATATAATCAATAATAGGTTTATCATACTCATCTATTAAGATTGCAACGGGATTTTTCTCGCTAAGTTTTATTATCAGTTCTTGAAAATTTTCTTTCATTGTTTCTGATTTAATTGTAATACCGTTTTTAGAACCGATATTTTTTATGGCTTTCATAATAACAACATCTAAATCTAAATCTTCGTAATCTAAGGAAGCAAAACTTATTTTTATAACGGGATATCTCTCTTCAAAGTTCCACTTATCATATATCCAAGTTTCTTTAAAGAGCTTTTTATTTCCATTAAATATATCACCTATTGTATTTACAAGTAGCGATTTACCAAATCTTCTGGGTCTGGAAAGGAAATAGTATTTTCCTGTTGTAATAAGCTTATGGATAATCTCTGTTTTATCTACATAAATATAGCCATTTCCCTTTAGTTCTGATAACTCTTGTATTCCTAAACCTAGATTTTTCATAGAATAACCCTAAATAAGATTTTATATATTTTCAATATAGTTATTTTTGGGGTTTAATGCAAAGGGGGAGAGGGGATGATTATTCTTACTCTGTACTCTGAGGTTCTCGAAGGGTACAAACTGTGTCGATCAGCTCGGGGAAAGACCTCTTTTTTAAGGATATTCTCTATACACATCTTTTTTATTCTTCAGGAGGAGATCGGAAGAGTATAGGTTTCGTTTACTGAGCTTACCTGAATTGATAGAAATCCATCAATATAATTTGTGCCCTTCAAGAGCCTAAGGTAACGAGCTTTTATACAGATGTTTATCACTTTTTGGGTAGATGTTTATATTGAATTCAGGTTAAATAATTTTATCTTTTCAAGGAGGGTCTAGTTAGATTTTTATTTTTCTCGTTGCATGCTTAATTATCCATTGAGTGTTTTTATTCTCGGAATCTCGATATTTCTCGATAAACTTCTCTGCTTGAGGTTTATTAACTTTTAAATAATCCCTAATGTTATTAGCGACTGATTTTTTTACAAATTTTATATCATCTTCAATTAGATTCTCTAAAATTTTAAAAACGGGTTTAGGTTTTTCTATAAAAGTGTCCAATTTTGTTGCCCAAGGAAGTTTTGGTCTTAAACCTTCAGAGGAGAGTCTTCGAAGATGAAAATTATCTGATTTTGACCATTTTAACATTATTTTAACCGTTTTTTCCGGATATTTTCTAATAAATGGTCTGATTGCATACTCTCCGGTATTTCGCTTAGTAATTTCCTCAATCGCTTTAATTGAAATATCAAAATCATTCAAACCATATTTTTCTATAAATTTACCAATCGGCATTATCCAATAAAACTCTTTGAACATTCCCGTTTCATTAGGATTTTCCTCTCCTAAAATTTGTAGCAAAATCGAAATAGCCTCAGAATAGGTTTTGGGTAATACATTGTATAGCTCTTCTGCATGGAGTTCTATTCTCTTAGTATATCCAAGAGAGATAGATTTTTGTTTTACATTTTCAATATATGATTTACCGTGAAAATCTTTGTTGATTTTCTCTATTTTTTCCGATAAAAGCTCGGCGAGATTAGTTCCAAAGTATTGTGTTATGCTATTATCTTTTTTCATTTTTAATTATATTGTAATACCATTATCAGACTGGCTAGAAACGAGTAGTACAAGGAATTGATTTTCTATGTGATCCATAGCCTAGAAATACTAGGTTATCCATTCCAGAAAAAATCGATGAGACAGTAATATGAAGTTGGCAGGCAGTCTTACTTTTTAGGGTAACCTCATTTTGCTATTTTACCCGTTTGTAGTGATTTTGGATAATTTGACCCTTATATACTTTTGATTCAACTAGTTCAAAATTTAGACGATTGGGCATCTCATGAAATAATGGATATCCACCGCCCAATAGTGTTGGGATTGTAGTTATAGTCATTTCATCAATTAAATCTTCTTTCAAGAAATTGCTAATTGTTGTTCCACCATCTATATATAGTCTACAATAACCTTTTTCGTGAATTTGTCTCAACACTTTTTTAAGATCACCTTTTACTAAAAAAGCTTTCTCTTTATGACTTTTGGGTATTTGTATCATAGTGTTACTCAATACAAAAACAGGTTTTTTATATGGCCAAGGAACATCAAATCCTTTTACTGTTTCAAATGTTATCCTACCCATTACGAGTGCATCAATAGTGTTAATAAACTCTTCATATCCCATACCACCATCATCTGTATTAGAATCTAGATTGAGCCAATCAGAATTAAGCCAATCAAGACCGCCATCTTTTTCAGCAATATATCCATCAAGACTAGTTGCAATAAAAACTTTGTTTTTTCTATTCATATTTTTTCCATCTGTTTTCCAATTCTAAATTACGGTTTAATTAAAAAAGTGCAAAGCTTCTAAGTTATGGCAATTCATAAAAACCTTGCACTTTATTCAAACAACTAATAATAAAACTTTAAATCTGACTTTTTAAGGCAACCTTGGTTGTTAATTTTAACTAATAATTAAATATAGTTTTATTAACCTTTTTAAGTAGATAATAAATTAGATCATTAACAAGTTTTTTCTATTGAGTGCAAACCAATTTTATTTCCTTCAGTATCAATAATATGAGCAAAAAAACCAAACTCACCAATATCTGTTTTTGGAATAATGATTTTTCCACCGGCTTCTTCTACACGAGCAAGCTCTACAGATAAATCTTCACAGCTAAAGTATACAATTGTTCCTTCGGTACTTGGTTTACTGTATTCTGATTTCATTAAACAACCTGATGAACCGCAAGTATTCGGATCTTCTGATCCAAAAGCATACATTTTTTGATCTGGCATATCAATAAGTTTAAATTCTAAACCAAACACTTTTCCATAAAATACTTTTGCTCTTTCAAGATCTGTTGCGGCAATTTCAAGCCATACAATTGGATTTTTCATTTTTATCTCCATATTTTTATTATTTTCTGTGTTAAATGTAAAGGAATAGTTTAATCAAAACTATGATTTATCCCTTTTATATCTTTAATTGAACAGTTTTTTATTTTTTATTCAAAATTGATTTTATGAAGATTCCGGTCTATAATATTTTGGAGACTTCCAATACAATTTAGGGAGGTATTAATTTTATTATTTGTGTGAAACTTATTTATTTCATCTCTTAGAATATAAACTACTATCTTTAGTAGTTATAAATTGATATTTTGAGTTGTTCTTGATTCAATACTATAATTTTATCTTTTTTGAAAAATAGGAGTGAATTTTTTAATGAGATAGGAAACTCCAATTGTGATGAATATATATTATTCTCAAAAATATCAAATAGTTCAAAATCATCGTTTTTTTCAACTGAGGGTAAACACCAAAGCCTGTTATATTTATCAACTCCCAAAAATCGGATTGCATTCATATATTTAATATTTAGCTTCGCTTTAATTTTTTTGCCTCTACTAGTTATGGAGTAGCTATTATTTACTCTTTGTAAGTAATCTTTTGAAGCAGGAACTTTTTTATAACTTCTAAAAATTTTATTTTTTAATATTCCACTTGCATTATAATTTTTTATGGAATATCCATTTACATTATTATCTGCAATGAATATATCTTTTTTCCCACTAGCGTAAATAATACTCAAGTTTAGAGGATTAAATGGTTTTTCAAAATTCATTATTTCTGTTCTGTTTTCAATACTATTTTGTTCTTTGAAATCATTATTATAGATTTTGAAACTGGAGTTAAATTCAATTCCTTGATCCATTCTTTTGTTATTCTCATCAATACCAATTATTAAACTGTCAGATAATTTTGAGAGGTTCTTAGGAGCCCAATTGTTTAGTTTGATAATATCATTGGAAGTTCCGTCTATATTAAAAACAACAACTCTTCTTTGTAATAAGTCTGAAACATAGATCTTATTATTTAGGATAACCATAGAGTTTGACTGTTTAAATTCGCCCGGACCCTGCCCCATTCTACCAAAGTTTGATATAAATTTGCCGTTTACATCAAATTTATTTATTGAACAGTTCGTATATTCCAAAATGTAAATATTATTGTTCTCATCTAAATCTACCGCAACAGGGTTAATAAATCTATAATCTTCATTATCAATACTATCATTACTAATAGTTACTTCTTCAATTAGTGAAATAGTAGTTTTATTATTCAAAGGTTTCTTGTTGTAGAAATAGTTTATATCACCTTTTCTGACTATTTCATAATTTTCATTACTACAACCCATAAGGTTTAGTGTTATTAAAATAGAAAAGAAAGTAAAAAGAAGTAGTTTCATTATAATCTCTAAGACAGATTTTTATAGGAAAATTTGTAATAGTATTTTTCGTTTCATTTACTTTTTTTGTAACATATCTTCATTATATTGATTACTTGAGTAGAATCATCTTTTTAGTTTGCTTACCTTTTTTAGATTCAAGGCTATAAAAGTAAATCCCACTATTAAGATCTGATCCGTCAAACTCTACGGAATGTGTTCCTACTTCCAGATTTTTCTCACTTAGAAGATTTGAAATAAACTCACCTTTAGAGTTGTATAGACTCAACTTAAAACTACCCCTTTCATTATTATAAAATTTTATATTTGTAGTAGGATTAAAAGGGTTTGGATAGTTTTGATACAGAGTAGTAGATTTTGGAACTACTTCTAAAATATCTGTTTTGTTGTCAATTAAAACTCTAATTCCAAAGGAGAGATCTAACCCAAAACCAGTAAGATGCTCCCACTCACCTATAATTTCATCATAAAACCAATCTCCATGTATGTTTGGTTTGTTTCCATCCCAAGCAGGATGATTAAAATAAGCTTCAACAATAAAAGCTACATGCTTTGAAAACATATCTATATTACTATCAATGGGAATGTGTGCCATCTCACCCAATGGAGCATTAAATGTACCTTGAAGATCTCCAATGATGTTTTCGGTAGGGATATTGTTAACCTCATCAAATTCAACAATTTTCCAAACCAAATCTTCACCTTCATAAATCATACCTATTTCAAGAGCAGATATATAAAGTTCTGTGCAACTAATACTTTTAAAATCAAAATCTATACCATATTTATACAGTTGATTACTAAGACCTACACCACCAGGATTTTCAAAGCTATAGTTTTCTCCATACTCAATCCAGATAGGAAAATCTTTTACTCCATCTCTAATATTAGGTGCTGAATAGAGATTTATAATAAGTGTTAAAATAATTAGAGCTAAAATCTTTTTCATAAAGAACCTCCAAATAATTACTTAATACCTACTTTTAAAAGACCATGAACATTGCAAAAGCAACTCATGACTAATAACCTAAAAAAGAACCTTACAATTTATTTCGAGAATATTTCTATGTTAACGATTAAACAGGTTACTCTCATCTCTTTTCTAAGAAGACCCTATCTGGCTAATGTTCTTTTCATGTGTATACCACTATTTACAAGATAAATAGTTATAGATCCAAAGTCAAGTTGGAGCTAGAGTGAAAGTTTTAATAAGAAAGTTTAGAAAAAGTAAATCTAACCTTAGTTTGGTATAAGTATTTATCCAATATTCAGTATAAAATAAAAATCTTCTACCATGAGGTTCTCAAAGGTTGCACCTGTATCGAAAACCTAGAATTAAGCAGTTACTAATTTAAATGTTTTGCAACAACTTTGGATAAAGTTCTTATTGTATATGGCTTTTGAATAAAATCCAATGCACCTTCATTTAAAACCTTTGTGATTCTTTCATCCTGCTTAAACCCCGAAGTTAAAATAACCTTCACATCCATATTTATCTCTTTTAGATATTTATATGTTTTATCTCCGGAAAGTTTAGGCATTATTATATCGAGAATAACCAGATCTATAGAATCTATGTTTTCTTTATATTTTTCAATACCTTCTAAGCCATTTTTTGCTGTTATTACATCATATCCACACTCTGAAAGGATTGTGTTAGACTGTTCTCTTAATGTACTTTCATCATCCACAACCAATATAGTTCCACTTCCCTTTTCAATTTTATCATAAATATTTTTATCAACCTCTTTACTATTGCCTACTAAAATAGGAAGGTAGATATATATTTCTGATCCTACTCCAACCTTTGATTGAATATCTATAAAGCCACCATGTTCCTTAATTATATTGTAGACCATTGCCATACCAAGTCCGGTACCTTTATCCTTATCTTTTGTAGTAAAAAAAGGATCAAAAATTTTTGATTTTATATCCTCATCCATTCCGATACCTGTATCAATTACCGAAATTTTACAATAAGGGATATCTTTTATCTCAGGATGGGAATTTAGGAAAAGATCATTTGAAATATCTTTTTCTAATCTAACCTCTAAATTTCCACCTATGCTACTATCCTCTCTCATTATTGTCATGGCATGGTAGGAGTTTATACACAAGTTTAGTATAACCTGCTCAATCTGGGTAGCATCAGCTTTAACAAACAGTTCATCTTTCAAATAGATAGGGTTCAAACTTACACTTTTGTCAAATGTCGTTTTACATATCTTCATAACATTTTTAACAGATCTGTTCAAATCAATAGGAGTAAAATTAAGATCGTGTTTTTTTGATAAAGAGAGGAGCTGTAAAACCATATCTTTAGCTCTGTTTCCGGAGTTTTTAATAGTTCCAATATATCTTTTTAGTTGATCCTCCGTGAAATTAAGGTTCATGCCTATTTTATACTCCATTATATCTACAGTACCTATAATACCCGATAAAACATTGTTAAAGTCATGAGCTAAACCTCCGGCAAGAGTACCTATACTTTCCATTTTCTGAGCTTGCATTAATTGCTGTTCTTTAGTTTCAGAATCTGTAATATCTGTTATATCAAATACAATACCTTCAATATTATCATAATCAAATAGAGGGAATATCAATATACTAAAATATTTCTTAGACCCTTCAAATACAATTTTTCTCTTTTTGATATTATTATGTTTTGGACTGGAATATATTTTATCAGAATATTTTTTTAGAATTTTCAAGTTTGGAACAACTTCCCAAAGATTTTTTCCCAAAGCATCCTTATCGCTAATCTCCGTAAACTTAATAGCCTCTTTATTCCATTGAGTTATCCTGTTTTCCCTATCTATTACTATCATTATAGAGGGCATATATTCAATTATATTACTTATGAGTTTTTGACTTTTTCTCAACTTTCTTGTCATAAGATTGAAGTCTCTGGAAAGATCTCCTATCTCATCATTTGCTATAATTTTAACCTCATTGGAAAGATCCCCATCAGAAATATTTTTTACAGATTCTACCAACTTTGAGAGAGGTTTATTTATTAAAATATTTACTAAGATTATTATGGCTATGGTAGAAATAATTATTGAAATAAGAATAAAAACTATAAAAATCATCCTAATTTGATTAATATTCTTCGATGATTCTTCCATAGAAAAACCAATTACCAAACTTCCTATTTTAACATTATTATGATCATAAATATCCTTTTTGGAATATAGGATATTACCTTTTTTTATGGTTGAATCCTTTCTTTTAGAGTTTGTTACCTTAAAACCGGAAGCATCATAAATCTCTACTAAAACAAAATTATCATTATTTAGAAGTTTTTTGGTGTGATTTTCTAAAGAGTAGTAGTCACCCCTACTCAAAGGGAGGGTGTTCATCTTGACAAAAAGATTGGCTATATCGTCAACTATATTATTAGTATATCCTAAAAGTAATTCAGAACTTTTTTGTATTGTAACAAAACCAATAATAGTTGAGATTGATAAAATAATGGAAACCATTACCAAAGATATTTTTGTAGACAACTTTACCTTTTTGATAGTTACTCCCAAACAATTTAATTTAAAATGCAGATGGAACAATAATTTTATCAGATAAAATCTGAGATTCTATATTTTTAACCTTATTAATAATCTCCTTGCCAATAATTTTCTTTGTAAATTTCATTTTAGAAAGTCCAACACCGCCCTCTTTTAAACCAAGTACATAACTTCTATTTTCAAAATTACCATCTAAAATAACTTTAGCCATAAATAGAATTGCTTTATCAAGATTTTTCATTGCACTTGTCAATATTGTCCCTTTTTCAAGGTAGTCTTGATCAGCATCCACTCCAATAGCAAAGATATTCTTAATGGAACATGTTTTAAAAATACCCATATTTGATGCTCCGGCTAAGCTAAAAATAATATCAACATTGTACTTTTCAATCATATCAAATGCTAACTTAGAACCAGAATTAAGAGATTCCCAAGGGTTGATACCTTTAAACTTTTCGGTTAGATAATTTTCGATAAACTTTATATTGGGGTTTATATGCTCAGCACCGGCTTTATAACCTACAATAAAATCTTCAATTGGTTTTATTCTGGTAGCTCCAATTATACCAATTGAACTACTCTTTGTAGTTAAAGCTGACAATACTCCCGCCAAATATGCTACTTCATTTTGTTTAAACTTTATTGAAGCTAGATTTTTATGGTATCTTAATGCCTCACAGTCCAAGATTATAAACTTTACATCTTTGTACTTTTGGGAAAATAGATCAACCTCTTTTTTCCACTCAAAACTACCAACAAATATCACATTGCAAGAATCCTCATTTATAAGTTCTAAGGCAAGTCTATTAAAATCCTCTGCTTTATGGGGCTCTTTAACAGAAAATGGTATTCCATACCTCTTCTTTACCTTAACCATTCCATTGTATTGAATATCATTAAAAGATCTGTCTCCAAATCCTCCTCTACCTGAGATTAAACCAAACTTATAAGAGTGGTTTAATTTAGTCTCTTTGGGTATAATTTCAGAACTTTTAATATTTTTTTTTCCTATAAAGAGGATTATTCCTAGGGTAGTCATGAACAAAATAGAGATAAAAATAATAATGCTTTTCATTCCTCTTCCTAATTGTTGGCATATATCTCAATTAGAACTAACCTTAGGGAAGGTAGTCCCGTTAAGATCAAGATATAACAACTATTATATTTTAACAAGAGGTAGTATTAGCAAATAATTAAACAAATACTTATAGCTTTTAATAGTAATCACTTAGAGCTTATAAAAAAACTCATAAACAATAGTCGGTTAAGGCAAAAACAAATATGGGAAGTTTTGCACTTTTTAAACATTCTCTAAAAAGTGGAATAAAACCTGAGATTTAATTTTATAAAAAAAAGGTTGGAAACAAGAGTTTATATTATCTATATTCCGCTAAAACTAAATTTTATGGAGAATAAGATGGGTAAACTTTCACTATCTGACAGAGATAGCTTAATGCAGGCAAGTCCTATTCGTAAACTTGCACCTTATGCAGAAAAGGCTAAACAGGAAGGAACTAAAATATATCATTTAAACATTGGTCAACCCGATATTGAAACACCGGATTTAATGCTTGAAAGATATAGAGATGTTCCAAAAGTTATTGAGTATGGTCCTAGTGAAGGATTGGCTTCATACAGAAAAAAACTTGCTGAATATTACAACAGCCTAGGTTTAGAGGATATTGAGCCTAAAAATATTTTTGTTACTACAGGTGGTAGTGAGGCTATTGTTTTTACTCTTCTTTCTGCTCTTTCATATGGAGATGAGGTAATTATACCTGAACCATTTTATACAAACTACAATGGCTTTGGTGTGATGGCCGGTGTGAATGTTAAAGCGATTACAACAAAAATTGAAGATGGTTTTGATCTTCCTCCAATTGAGGAGTTTAAAAAGCAATTAACAGATAGAACAAAAGCTATTGTAATCTGCAATCCGGGAAACCCTACAGGTACGGTGTTTACAAGAGAGAGACTTGGTGAACTTGTAGATTTCTGTAGAGAGAACAACCTGTATCTAATCTCTGATGAAGTTTACAGAGAGTTTGCTTATGATGGCAAAAAATCTACTTCAATTTTAGAGTTTGATAACTTTGAAGAGAATGGAATTGTTATAGACTCTATCTCTAAAAGATACTCTGCTTGTGGATCAAGGGTTGGAAACATCGTTACCAGAAACTTGGATCTTTTAAAACTGGTTTTAAAGTTTGGTCAGGCAAGATTATGCCCTCCAACCATAGATCAGATGGCTGCTGAAGCTGCATACAACTCTCCAAAAGAGTACTTACAAAATATAAATAAAGAGTATGAAGCAAGAAGAGATATAAGCTATAAAATGTTAAAAGAGATTGATGGCTTAGAAGTTCCTAAGCCTCAAGGTGCATTCTATATGACCATTGGTTTACCTATTAAAGATGCAGAGCATTTTTCAATCTGGCTTCTAGAAAAGTTCAGATATGAGGGTGAGACTGTAATGGTTGCTCCGGCTGCAGGGTTCTATGCAACAAAAGGTTTAGGTTTAAATCAGATAAGAATAGCTTATATCTTAAATTGTGATGATTTAAAGAGAGCTTATACTATTCTCGATGCTGCTTTAAAAGAGTATAGAAAGAATCACTCATAACAGGATATTACATAAGCTAAAATAGTTTTAATTTTATTTTAAAAGGGTTATCTTAATATACATTGGATAACCCTTTTTAATATGGGTATGGTTTTATAATTCACTTTAAGGAATTGATATATGGATAATTTAGAGAAACTAACAAAAAACTATGAAGATCTAATAGTAAACATTGGTGAAGATAAAAATAGAGAAGGACTACTTAAAACTCCTAAAAGAGCGGCAAAAGCTTTTCAATATATTACCAGAGGGTATAACCAAGATCTTGACGAGGTTATAAATGGAGCTATATTTTCAACAACAAATGATGATATGGTTGTTGTAAAAGATATAGAGCTATACTCACTTTGTGAGCATCATCTCCTTCCATTTTACGGAAAATGCCATGTAGCCTATATTCCTAAGGGTAAGGTTATAGGACTTTCAAAAGTTGCCAGAGTTATTGATGTATTTGCCAGAAGGTTACAGATACAGGAAAATTTAACGAGAGAGATTGCTGAAGCTATCTTAAAGTATACCGGAGCAGAGGGTGTTGCCGTTGTTATTGAAGCAAGCCATCTTTGTATGATGATGAGAGGTGTTGAAAAACAGAACTCACATATGAAAAGTTCTTGTATGCTTGGATCATTCAGAAATGATACCGCAACAAGATTGGAGTTTTTAAATTTGATAAAGAGCTAGTTATTAACTATTAGATTACTGTTATCCTCTCAAAATAAACAGGGAACTCTTTTAAATGGATTATTCTATACTAAAGAAAGATGATTTTATTACAAATAATTGGAGTGGAGGAACAACTACAGAACTATTCATCTACCCTAAAGATTCAAAATATAAAAAGATGGATTTTCTATTCAGATTAAGTAGTGCAACAGTTGAGATTGAAGAGTCTCAATTTACACATCTTAAAGGGGTGAGCAGAAAACTTATGGTTCTTGAAGGTTCTACCCACCTATATCATAAAGATCATCACAATAAACTTTTGAAAAGGTTTGATACAGACAGTTTTGAAGGTGATTGGAGTACTAAATCTATTGGAAAGTGTAGAGATTTTAATCTAATGACAAGATTAAACACAAGAGGTGATCTCTCTGTTTTAAACTTAGAAAAAGGGAAGAGTATCACTATCTCAAAAAGTTTAAACAGATGGGATATATTTTATATAGAGTCGGGAAAAATTGAAGTAAATATTGAGGATAATATATTTTTTCTAAATAGGGGAGATCTACTTGTTATAGAGGATCTTAAACTTGTAAATCTTAGATCTGTTGATAATAGTAATATAGTTAAAGCAGATATTAGTTGTATCTCTTGATAAGTTTTCGGTAATCTTTTGGGTAGAGTATTCTACCTAAAGTTACCTTAAAAAGTTTTTATTAAAGCCATTTCCTATAAATACCTGAGTTCGATATAAGTATTCACCAACTATTTAATATAATAAGTATAAATCTATGTGTAAAAAGACGTTCCCTGAGGCTCTCGAAGGGAACTAAAATAACAATCATATA
>PDWI01005762.1_pt1 | contig 15829 bp, 14 predicted proteins | sample 1430891 | NCBI WGS metagenome assembly PDWI01 (sample SAMN01162508, study PRJNA174530) | Oral metagenome, whole genome shotgun sequencing project. | biome: Marine environment; feature: Marine mammal; material: Swab sample of the gingival sulcus; isolation source: swab sample of gingival sulcus...
TACCATTAGCGCAAAAAGCGTTATACGATTGATAGTTTGCCCTGTTAGGTAGTCTATAAAAAGTGTTATGGCAAATATAGCTGGAACTGTAAATCCCACTATCAAACTCTCCTTAAAACCAAGCACAAAAACCAAAAGTCCAACTACTATAATCATCGATATAAAAAGGTTGTTTACAAGATCGTTTACACTCTCATTGGCTCTTTGCCCATAATCTCTTGTTATGACATATCCTATGCCTTTTTTTGAAAGTTCGTCTTGTTTTGATTTTAGGTACTCTTGTATATCATTTGCTATAAAAACAGCATTTGTGCCTTTTAGCTTTGAGATTTCAAGGGTGATTTGCCTTTTTTGTTTTTGCCACTTATCTTCGTTTTTAAAGTCAATATAAGCGCTTTTAAACTCTTGAAAATTTTCTCCTAAGCTAACTTTTGCCACATCTTTAAGATAGATAGGCGAGTTTCCATAAGAAGCTATAATGATATTCTCTATATCTTTAACACTTTTTATAGCATTTTGTACTCCAAAAACAACCAACTTTCCATCTTTGGTTGAAGTGTCCATATTTGGCATATTGGTTGCAAGGGATTTTAATGAAGAAGCAATTTGTCCTAAAGAGATATGAAAGCCTGATAGTCTGTTAATATCCACTTCTATATTGTATTGTTCTTTATGTTCACCTTTTAAAGCAGTCTTAGAGACATTTTTAATGCTTGCTATTTCTTGTTGCAAATCTCTTACATCTTTAAACAGATCTGTAAATTTTTGATTTTTGCCATTTTGGTAAAAGGCGATTGTAACTATGGGAATATCTATATCTATATCAAAAGGTTTAACTAAAGGAGGATATGCTCCTTTAGGAAGCAAGTTTATATTTTGCATAATTTTATCATAAAGTTTTAGGTTTGACTTTTCCTTTTCTTGACCTATAAAAAAAGATACATTTACAACTCCAAGTCCTTCACTTGAAACTCCATATACATGTTCAACTCCTTTTATCTCTTTTATCTTTCTTTCAAGTGGTTTAACTATAACCTCATTTATCTCTTTTGGTGTACTTCCAGGCATAGCTACTATGACTGAACCTCCAGCAACCGCCATTTGAGGATCCTCTTCTCTTGGCGTAAAGAAAAGTGCAAATACTCCTAATATTAGGATAATAATTCCTAAAATTGGCGTTAGAGGGTTGTTAAAAAAGCTTAAAGCTATTTTTCCAGCAATGTTGCGAGGCTTCATTGTTCTAAACTCACTACCGAATACATTCCAGGGTAGATATTCTTACCCTCATAATCAAATGATACTTTTACCGAAAAAGTGTGGCTTAGTGGATTTGAGCTTGGGATAATAGCACTTATTTCTCCTTTTCCTTCTAGTTTAATAGATGGGATACTTACATGTACTTTTTTACCTATAAAAATATCTTTTAAATTTCCTTCGCTCACTTCTGTTAAGATTTTTAAATCACTTAAATCTGAAAGTATTATAGCTGGGTTTGCCGGCATAGCCATTTCACCTACTTTTATATTTACCTTGACAACAATACCATCATTTGGTGCTTTTATCTTTAGGTATTTGTAACTATTGTTTACTTCTTGTAGTTTTGCTCTAGCTTGAGCGATTTGGCTTTTTGATATTTTCATCAAAGCTTTTAGGTTTTTAACGCTAAGCTCAAGGTTTTCTACATCAAACCTCGAAACCATATCTTTTTTCAAAAGTCTTTTATGTCGTTCAAGATTTAGTTTTGCATTTTGGTATTGGTTTTCGTTCATTTGGTAGCTTAGCATTGCTTGAGATATGGAGAGATTAACTTGCGTTTTTGCACTATCTATCTCTTTTGAATCAATCTCATAAAGAAGTTTGCCTTTTTTTACTCTTTGCCCTTCGCTTACATGTACAGCTTTTACAAAACCCATATATCGGCTTGTTAAAAACTTTTCATTGTCAGATATTACTGAGCCTGATAGTTGCAGATTTTGAGCAAATATTATCTGCGTAAAAAAGCTTAAAAATATCAATATTTTTTTCATTTTATTCTCCTTGTATTATTTTATTTAGTGCGAAAATAGCATCATATTTTTTATTTTGCAACTCTTTTAATTTTAGTGTAAGTTTGATTTGATTTGATTGTTTAATTAAAACATCGTTTATGGAGACTAAGCTCTCTTTGTAGCGTCCTATATAGTTTTCATATATAACTTTTGCTAAGTTAAGTTCGCTTTTTACACTTTGTATATCAAAGTTTATATTTTGGATTTGGGTGTTTAGCTTTGAGATTTTAAGCCAAAGTCCTTTTGTAGCAAGTTGAAGTTGATTTTGCGATTTTAGTTTAGCTACCTTTGCTTGCTCGTAAGACTTCGCATCTGCTCCACCATTAAAAAGTTTTAGTTGTACTTGAACTCCGATAGTGTAAAAATCATTTCTAGCAAAATCTTTTAAAAATTTATCACTACTACTTCCATATTCCGCCACAAATCCAGCACTTGGTAAAAAGTTTGCTTTTTGTACATTCAATAAATCATTTGAGATTTTTAAACCCTCTTTTGCTTTTTTGTACTCTATGATATTTTCAACCATCTTTTTATTGATAGTGATTTTTTGTGGAGGTGTAAAAGATGAAGTGTCAATACTTTTAATCTCTTGATTTAGTAAAAAGGTCAAAAATTGTAAAGCTAATTTTTTATTTTCAAAAGAGTGATTTAGCATTCTTGTTATGTTTGATTTTTTAGCATCGATTTCAAGAATATCTACTTTTTTTGCATATCCAGCTTTGAACATATTTTGTGTTAAAAGACTTAATTTATCCATAGTTTTTAGTATTGTTTTTAAATTTTTTATAAAGCTATCAAGAAGTTTGATATCAGCATAAGTCTTTTTAACTTGGTATATTTTCTCTTTTTTTATAGCTTCTTTATCTAAAGATGAGATTTTAAGTAGTGATTTTTTTAAACTTTGATAACTCTTTATTTTTCCACCAGTGTAAAGGGGTAGTTTGTATTGTATTTTTGTTTGAAAGAAGTTGCGTGCACTTGGAAAATTTAGATCATCTGGCTTTATATCAAGTAGATTTGGATTTTGTTGGTTTGTCAAAAAGTCACTAAAGCCAAAATTTCTAAAACTAGCTTTTCGGTTAGATAAAGCATAGCCAAAAACATTTCCAGCATCATTAGAACGGAAGATATTTTGTGTGAGGTTTAAAGAGCCAAAATTTTTAGTTTTTACAATCTCAACATCTAAGGCTTTTATCTTTTCATCAAGTTTTGCAATGCTAAGTTCAAGGTTATTTTTTTTAGCTATATCTAAAGCTTGGGTAAGGGTTAGGTTTTCTAATCCATTTGCATAGAGCATAAATGCGTTCAATATAAATAATATAAAAATTTTTTTCATACAATTTCTCCTAAAGTCGATTAATTATTGTATCATAAAAAATATTTTTCTCAAAATTCATAAAATATTTTATATAAATTAAAATCCCCTATATTTAGGGTTTTTAATATGAATATAAGCCAAAATTACCCGATGTTTTTTTTGGAAACTTGAATTTTATTAAGCCTGTCGATGGAAAGGCTACAACAGCGAAATCCAATCAAAAAGAATTGAAGGAAATTTTCCCTCACACCTATGGTATGCCGGTCGTACAATTTGTAGAAGGAGAAACAGAACCAAACACTGAAATTGTACAATTCGGGGTTATATTATCAGGTGGACCTGCCCCCGGTGGTCACAATGTCATTTCCGGCATTTATGATGTGCTAAAATCAGCAAATCCAAAGTCAAAGCTATACGGATTCTTGCAAGGACCTGCGGGATTAGTCAAAAATGAATATATAGAAATAACAAAGGACTTAATCGCTCAATACAGAAACACCGGAGGTTTTGATATTATAGGCTCAGGAAGAACAAAAATTGAGTCTAAAGAGCAAATTGAAAGCTCTATAGAAAATGTAAAAAAGCTTAACCTTGATGCCTTAATTATAATCGGTGGAGACGACTCCAACACAAATGCCGCATTTTTGGCTAAGTACTTTATCGAAGCAAATCTCGAGACAAAGGTAATCGGTGTTCCAAAAACCATAGATGGTGACTTAAAAAATAACTACATTGAGGCTTCATTTGGATTTGACACAGCAACCAAGTTATATTCAGAGTTAATCGGAAATATTGCACGAGATGTAAATTCTGCAAAAAAATATTGGCACTTTATAAAGCTAATGGGTAGAGCGGCAAGCCACGTTGCTCTTGAATGTGCATTAAAAACTCAACCTAATATCTGTTTAATTGGCGAAGAATTAGCTGAAAATAATTGGACCCTAAAACAGGTACGAGACTACATAGTAGATATTATACTTAAACGCTCACAAAATGGAGAAGATTTTGGAGTAGTCCTAGTTCCTGAAGGTATAATTGAATTTATACCGGAAATGGATCAGCTTATTGAAGAACTAAATGACTTGATGGCACTAAAAGGTAAATCATTCTCAAAACTAAAAACCACAAGAGGCAAATACTCTTGGCTAAAACGAAAACTTTCAAAAAAAGCTTATGCGCTATTTGAAAGCCTGCCGGAAAGAATCGCTATTCAGCTATTAATGGATAGAGACCCTCACGGAAATGTTCAAGTTTCCAGAATTGAAACAGAAAAACTCCTAATTCATCTCGTTACTGACAGAATAAAGGAATTACGAGAAGAAGGAAAATTCACAGGAAAATTCAGTACTTACGCACACTTTTTTGGATATGAAGGTCGTTCAGCATTTCCATCCAACTTTGATGCAAACTATTGCTACACCCTTGGAATTACAGCATTCTTGTTGGCAACTTACGGATACTCCGGCTACATTGCCTCAGTTGAAAATCTAACTGATGAAGTAAAATACTGGGAACCTTGTGGTATTCCACTTTCAATGATGATGACTATGGAGAGACGAAAGGGTAAGATGAGTCCGGTTATTAGAAAGTCCTTAGTAGATTTAAAAGGTAAACCGTTTAAGACTTTTGAAAAAAATAGAGATGAATGGGCTATCAAAACATCTTTCAGATTTCCCGGAGCCATCCAATACTTCGGAAACAGTGAAGTCTGTAATATCCCGACAAAAACCATCTTACTTGAAAAGGGCGATAAGAGAAAAGAAAGAAAAAACAATACTAAATAGCTACCGATAAAGCAAAACAAAAAGCCTTAAAGCTAAAATTATGTATAGCCTTAAGGCTTTTTTTATTTTTCTAAAATACTAACTACTTTCTCTCGTCCGCAACACGCACCCAGTCAAGCGCTGAGTGTTTTAAATTAGACAAATTTTTCCGCTTAATTTTTTTAGTACTCGTAATATTCACAATAAGAGCACCCTTAGGGCTTGCATCGGGAAACCACAGGCCTGCATCAACAGCTTCTTGAGCTACAGCAGCAACAGATTCGTGCATCCAATCTGCATCTTTTGGATGTACAAATAAGACTGCATCTTGTAACGGACCATTCTTAGCAGACTTTAAAATAATTGCATTTGTTTTTTTAGGATTAAATTTTTTAAAGTTTCCCCAAAAATCACGCGCATCAGAATGAGCATGTTTATCACTGCATTTCACATCATCATTTACCTCATCCACTACTCCAGGAGAATCTGGAGGCGTATACCAATGATAAGCAATTTTTTCGCCTTTTTCTACTTTTGCAACAGGGAAAGTATATTCCGTAGCCTTAGCCCAAGTATTTGCAGGCATACAAAGTGTTAAGCCCGACAGATTACCCGATTCAATAACCTTGAAACGAATGTAACCATGCTTTTTGCCCTCACCAAGTCTTAACTCTGTGAAAAGTAACTTTGCAGGTTTTGAATTCAAGCCTTTAAAGGGTAAAGAAAAGTCTAAATTAGAGCTACCGGAACCTTCAACCGAGCCTTCAATAACAAAGCTTTCTCCAATCTCAAATATCTGAGACGGTCTAATCTTATATACAACTAGCTCAGAATCCTCAGCTACCGTTTTTTCATCTACATCCTCTCCGGACTCAGAAATACGCTCAACTACACAAGCAATTTCTTTATCCATTGCAGAAGAGCGAAAAGCATGGGCTTTCAAATTTTTTACATCACCGGAAAGCACAATCGCCAAGACATTCTGATCACCCAAACTAAACGATTTTAGCTTAGGACTCGTTGAATCCTGTGCAGTCTCATTCCCGATTTCACTATTTGAAGAAACAGAGTCTGAATAAAGTGATACAAAAGACGGTTGCTCAACGGAACCTGAACAAGATGCCCACAAACATAATTGCACAATAAGTGCAAACAACATAATTTTTTCTTTATAAGTCATTTTGACCTCCTATAAGGTATATATAGGCAAAAAATTTTCGTGGCCATTTTTTTGAGGAAATTTGAAAAAAAAATTAAAAAATTTAAGGATTTATTTCTTTTTTAAGGGTACAATTCGGATATATCGTATAAGTTCATTATCCATTTCGTGAATAACAAATTTATAATCACCAATATCCGTCTCCAATCCAAGGTGGATTTCTTTGCCCTGTTTCTTTAGATAATTGAATAAGTATCCTGCAACAGTGTTACCATATGCAATATCAAAGTCAGTATCCAAACGACGATTTATCTCTTTGATGCTTGTTCCACCGTTTACTATCAAATCATAATGACTTTGCTCATCATATTCATCCCTATTATTTAAGTATTTTTTTACAGCAAAAAGAATAGCAATTGCAATTACACCAAAAAGCACATCAAGCATAGAGCCTTTCTCTGCAATAATTTTTCTTGCAATCGTATATAAGACAACTTCAATCGCACTACCGGGAGTGTGCTTTATAAGCATGTTTACGAACTCAAGACCAATTACAAATGCAAAAATCAAAGATAAGAATTCAGAAAATGATATATGTTTTTCATGATGAAAAACAGCAAGGAGCATTTCTTTTAGGTCATATAGGAGATCTATTGATAGTATGATAATTGAGAAAATCATCACAATGGATAAGGCAATTTCGACTGCACTAGCCAGCCTTCCTGTTTTCCAGCGAATATTTTGCTGGTGAAAAATAGTTCGAATTTTTTTCATCATAATAGACCTCACAAAATATAAATCTATCGCATAAATTTAAGGCTGACAAAGTCTGGAAGCTCTGTCAGCCTTAAAAACTTACTTTATAACTTCCTAGACACTAAGTTCCGGATTGGAAAGTTCCCCCGGATTTTTTTTACCTCTAGTAATAAGTTGTCCTGCTTTCTTACCCTTTGAAGTTACCGCTACAAAAGCTGAAGCAATATACATTGAAGAGTAAGTACCACTAATCAAGCCAATCAAAAGAACCAATGCAAAAGATTTCATAGAACCTGTTGTAAAGATAAACAATGAAAGAACTGCAAGCATTGTTGTTACTGTAGTGATTATAGTTCGTCCAAAAACTTCAGTCAAAGCAAGATCTAACAAGCCCTTACATTCCATCTTTGGTTGCAATGTAGCCTTTTCTCTAATTCTATCGAAAATGACAATGGTATCATTTATTGAGTAACCAATGATTGTCAAAAGAGCAGCAACTGTTATGGAAGAAAATTCCATCTGTGTCCAAACAATAAATGTTATCATAATAAGCGTATCATGAATAAGTGACAAAATTGCACCAAGAGCAAAATTCCACTGGAATCGAATCATTGCATAACCAAAGATCAAAATCAAAGCCCCGAATACAAGCAAGCCGGCATCCCAAGCCAATGAGGTTGAGAACTTGGATGCAACAAAGTTGGTACCCATAACTGCGATATTTTCTTCCCCATAGGCAGAATTCAAAGCTGAACTTATAATAGCTCTAAGCTCAGTATTTGCATCCTTGTGCTTACCATCATCAGCCATTCTTACTTGGAAGTAACGCTCTGATTCTTCACCCAACTGTTGAACTAAAATAGACTTAACCGAAGAAAGCGCAAGCCTTACTTCGTCAGCTGTGATAAGCGGCTGATTATTATCAATATAATGAAATCTGAAAATTTCAGTTGAAAGCTTTGAAGATGATTCTGAACTCGAAAACAAATCTTTCAAAGCAGTACTTTCAGAAGCTAGAGCTTTAATTTTCAAACCTTCAATTTCAGATAATTTTGACTTCATATCAGCAATTGTAGGATTATCAATATAAGCAAAAGTATAAGCCTTACTTTCTCCGTCAAGAGCAGTTGAAGTAATAGCTAAATCACTTGTACCCTGTGAAACTGAAATAGTCAGAGGGCCCTTATAAGAAAGCTCTACAGCAGGTGGAGCAATCTTAAATTTCTCAATAAGACCGGCTTGGAAGTCAATACCAAAATTAATACCTCTTGTAAAATATCCAAACACACCAAACACAATTAGAGCCATACTAAGAATAAAAAAGTGTAAAAATAATTTTGAAAATCTAATAGTTTTTTTCATCTTAATTTTTCCTCCAAGCTATACAAAGTTTTTTAAATTTCAATGTCTGAGTTCCAAAGTCAAAAATGAGTCTGGAAACAAACAATGCCGTAAATACTGAGGAAACAACACCAATAGACAAACTGTAAGCAAAGCCCTTAATTGAACCTGTTCCAAGTACTGACAAGAAGAAAGCTGCAATAAATGTAGTTATATTTGAGTCCATAATTGCAGAGAAAGCATGCTCAAAACCTGAAGTAATTGCAGCCGCTCTAGTTTTACCCAACTTCAATTCTTCCTTTATTCTTTCAAAAATAACAACGTTTGCGTCAACAGCCATACCTATTGTCAAAATCATACCTGCAATACTTGGTAAAGTCAAAGTAAGATTAAAAGCTGAAAGAACACTGAAAATAATATATAAGTTCAAAATCTGTGCTATACAAGCGTTGATACCTGCTTCTTTATAGAATAAAAGCATAAATATAAGAACTGCTAACAAGCCCCATTTCAAAGCATTCAAACCTTGCTTGATTGTTTCTTCACCAAGACTTGCACCAACAACCTCTTGAGTTTCAAGACTTAGTGGAACATTTAGCCAAGCTGTTCTCAAAACTGTTTTTAAGTTATTTGCTTCAACAGCAGAAAAACCACTTATTGAACCAGAACCACCTGTGATAGGCTCTTTAATATTTGGTGCAGACTTAATTTTATTATCAGAAACGATAGCAAGTCTTTTGCCCGTATTTTCAGTTGTCAAGTCAGCAAAGATTTTTCCACCTTCATTATCCAAATTGAAAACAACCAACGGAGTATTTAATCTTGAATCAGATGTAGTATTTGCACTTGTTAAGTGTTTTCCCTCTAAGCCGGGCTTTTTCTTTACAACCAAGAAAGGCTCTCTGTCATCTCTTTCATCTATTCCATATGAATCTTTGTGATAAACCCCCATAACCATACAATCTTCCGGAATGATGCTAGGATCTAAAAGATTATAATTGGCGTCAAAGGTCTTACCCGGATTGTTTCTATAGTATTCTCTAAATTTCTGAGTTGCTTCATCATCTACAATATGGAAAGCCAACATACCTCGACCCATGATAATTGAGTTAATCTTATCAGCATCGGCTGCACCCGGCATTTCTATATAGATTCTGTCTTCTCCTTGACGACGAATAACAGGCTCAGAAAGACCAAACTTATCAATTCTGTTTCTAAGAGTTTCCATTGCTAAATCCATAGCAGCTTTTTTTGATTCTGCAAATGAAGAATTGCTTTCGCCCTCAGCAGAAACAACAGCATCTAAATCAGCCTTAATAATAACCAACATACCGCCTGAAAGGTCAAGACCAAGCTTTACAGCATTTACCTGATTCTTTTTTACAGCTAGAATAGAATCTCTATAAGCCGTTTCCAAAATAGATACAGCTTCTACTATAAACTTTTCTTTCGATGTAGATCTAAAGCTTGAAACAACATCTTCAGCAGTCCATTTCTCGGGGACCGGCATATCCATATCTTCTCTATTTTCAGCAGCAACTTCAATAAGAGACGCATACTTTTCAGGTAGAGGTTCTTTAGAACCTTGAATCGCCAAATCAATCAACTTATCAACATCCGCTCTCGCCATATTCTGTGAATAATCCTTAATTTTTTCTCGTGACGCTAAAGCTAATGCTGTATCTGCTTTGTCAGTCCAAAAATACCACTTTAGGGTTGGCAACAAAAACACAAAACATAATGCAATAACAATAAGAACAATTATAAATCTAACTCTCTTACTCATTATATATCTCCCACTATTAATTATTTTTTCTCTTCGCTAGAACTGCTTTCTTCGCTATTCTCATCCTTAGCTTTTCTACCAAAAAAGCGTTTCTTTGGCTCCTCTTCTTTTTTTCCGGAAAAGTCAGGTGTAGGCTTAGCATTTTTATCTGCTAAAACAACGCCTACTGCAGTACGATTGATTTCCATCTTGCAATTATCATCAACTTTTATTACGATTGTTTTTTCTTTTGTAGAACTAACTACGCCATGAATACCGCCTATAGTAATAACTTTATCTCCCTTTTTTAAGAGAGAAATCATCTGTTCAGTTTTTTTCTGTTCTTTCTTTTGCGGTCTAATAAGCAAAAAATAAAAAATAACAAAAATCAAAAGCATCGGAACCATAATCCCGAAACCTCCAAAGCCGGAGGAAGCTTGTAGTAATGGTATAAAATTCATAAACACATCCTTAATTTTAAAATAAAATTTACTAGTAAAGCAAATAATAACACATTTCTACCTATTCCGTCAATAAGCAATAAAAAAAACTTAGGCACTCATCCGGCACCTAAGTTTTTATAACTCTTTCTCTAACTAAAATTAATCATAATCCACATCAACATCCACATCATACCCAATATAAAAGCCGATAGATTTTTTAGCTTTCGGGTATATCTTTCCATTGAAGTTACATAAATACACGTCTCCGGCATAAACATATGTATAATACTTATGATAAGTCGCATAGGTAGAAATAGCATACCCATCAGAAACATCATCATACCCAGCCTTATATTTTACATATAGCCTATCTCCTGTTTCCGGACAAAAAAATGAAAAAACATTACTAAGATTTTCTTTAGTGCTACCGGCAGGCATTCCAACTGCAAACATAGCCGATTCTCCGCTTGCAAGATTTATGTCTTCAGTCCCAAGTTTTTTAAGCGGAGTATGATCCCTGCAGACTTGTATAGTTTTGTCATGATCATTTTTAATACTGAGATAAGCATCAAACATTGATTCTTTTAAATTTTTATTTATTTTTATTGTCTTTTTTTTGAATAACTCAGAACCTTTAAATTCATGAGTTACGGTCTTTATTATCAATTTAGTTGAACCACTTGTCGAAGCAATATTCAAAGGTATATGCGAATGCACAAAGAAAGTATCACCAACAGTTTCATTTTTATTAAATTTAATATTTTTTGTTGCATCAGCTCCGGCTTTTAAACTTAACATTGGAGTTTGCGAGCTACTATCTATACGAGGATCACTATTTTGGTAAATATCTACCTTAAACGGTGATGAATTATAAAAAGTAATTTCAGCCTCTATATTTTTCATAAATTCAGATAAAGATAAACGCTTATTTGTACCAACTCTTATGATAGCTGTACTGTCAGTGATTGTTATTACTTTCTTCTTTATGTTACCGGCTTCAATTGTAATAGCTTCTGCTAATTTTATAGTTTCATATACGCCTCTCCGCTCTACTTCAAAGGTTAAATAGCCTGTGTGCCCATCAGGATAACTTTTCAAACCAGAATCCCCAAAATTAAAAACACTAGCCTCAGACCAAGACTCATTCTCTACATTTTTATTTTTCAGTGATTCACCTCCATAAGAAATATCACTCAATGTATAAGATGATTCATTAATTATCTTTAACACACCTTTTTCAGCTTGAGGCTTATCTTTACCGCCACCAATAGAATCACAAGCAACGAATAATAATGCACTTAGTGCAATCAACAAAAACAATAATTTCTTTTTCATAAAAACTCCTTTTGGAGAATTCTGAACTCACAGCTATTTTTTGTCAAGTACCCATTATACATTTCCAATAGAGAAAGGCTTTAGAAAAAACTGCTCAAAATATATTTTATTTAAAAACAAGAAAAAACCTTGGAATTGAATTTAAAAAAGCCAAGCAAAAATAAACTTGCTTGGCTTTTAATGATGAGCCATGAAGGGATCGAACCTTCGACCCACAGATTAAGAGTCTGTTGCTCTCCCAGCTGAGCTAATGGCCCATAAAGTCTGAGTATTCTACAAAAAAGCAAAAAAAAAGTCAAGGTCTTTTTTCGGCATTTTGTCATTTTTTTATAAAATTTGTATATACATCAAAGTTCAGGCTAATTGAATGTATAAAGAAATTATGCTAAACTTATCTCATATCTTGGAACATATATGGAAGAAAATTTTACTAAGCTTATAGAGCAAATCAATACTTTTGCAAAAGAAAATTTAAAAGAATCTCGTTATCAACACTCACAGCGAGTGGCAAATTACGCTAAGTTTCTAGCTAAACATTATTCAGCTGAAAATGTAAATCCTTATAAGGCTTTTTTTGCAGGGCTTGCTCACGATATGTGCAAAAATTTTAGTGACGAAGAATTAGTCGAAACCGTAGAAAAAGATGGCATAGGCATTGATAATATAGAAAAAACTCGCTTAAACCTTTTGCATGGAAGAGCAGCAGCTGTTCTATTAAAAGAAAAATTTGCTGTAAATGACAAGTCAATATTGAATTCAATAGCTTTCCATACATTTGGTTATGAAGACATTGATGCTTTGGGAAAGATTGTATACATTGCTGATAAGATTGAACCCGAAAGACCCAATACAGAAGAGTTTCGAGAATTTGCATTGAAAGCAAGTCTGAATGAACTTATGCTGAAAATTCTATTATGGAATATGAATTATGTAGAAAGTAAGGGTGGAACAATTCATCCTTTAACAAAAAAAATGCATAATCAATTAGAAAATGAACTGATGAAAGAAAAGGACAAGTAAGTGAAAATTAAATTAATGGACACAGGAAAAAACATATTATTTCTACTCGTAATCTTAATTGTTCTAGTCAGTGCTGTTGTTATTGTTTTGCTGAGAATGAAGAAAGACCCACTTAAAGATTATCTTTCATCTGAAAAAATCTTGAAAGTTTTAGTTGTGATTAAAGACGAAAATAAAGCCTTATCTACAAATATCATTGCATATTATCCTGAAACAAAGCGAGCCGTAATGTTCGATATTCCTGCAAACACAGGTATGATTATTCAGTCACTAAATCGTACCGATGGAATTGGAGCCGTTTATACAGAAAAAGGAATAATGCAATATAAGTCAGAAGTAGAAAAACTTACAGGAATTTCCTTACCATTTTACTTAACTATTTCTCTTGAAGAATTTTCTACCATAACAGATATGCTTGGCGGTTTATCCGTTTTTATCCCAACACCGGTAGATATAAACACTGAAGCCATGCGAGTACTTTTACCCTCAGGCTCTGTAACTCTTGATGGTGATAAAATTCACGACTATCTAATTTATAAGGATGAATTTGACAACGAGAGAGAGGCCGCCACCAGAAAGCAAAAAGCAATATTGGCATTACTTCGCGCGGTAAACGATAATTCACCTGATATCTTTTTACAAGACAGGTTTGTAATTCTAGAAAATAATATGCATTCAAATTTGACGGGTAGCGATTTTAAAGAACTGCTATCTTCACTCTGTAAACTCGATTCAGAAAGACTTATTCCCCAACGAGTTACCGGAGCAACTAGATATGTAGGGAAGAAAAAACTTTTAATGCCTTTCAGAGAAGGATATCAATTAAAACAAGTTATTCGTCAGGCTCTAGCTGTTTTAGCATCAGATGACTCTTCTGTATTGGAAAGAGTTTATGCCTTAGAAATTCTAAACGGAACTGGAAAGCAAGGCTTAGCTCGAAACACTTCTGAATTGTATCAAAGCTTTGGTTATGATGTAGTTCAGATTGGTAACGCAGAAGAAGACACAAGCGAAACAGTATTAATTGATAGAATCGGCAACCCAAGTGTTGCAAAGATTGTTGCAGATGTTATTCACTGTAAAAACATACAGACAACAACTCTGCCGGAGGATGCCGATTATGGTAGTGAAGCCAACGTTGACTTCACTTTAATTTTAGGCTCAGACTTTAATGGCTTTACAGTTATTAACAGAAAGCCAAAAGAATAAGGAAGATATTTATGATAGAAAATTTTGATTTTTCAGAAGCAGCTCTTGAAATTGGTAAAATGCTAAAAGAATTTAAGGGCGAAGACACAGTTGTTTTAGATTTGCGAGAAGCAAATATTTGGACAGACTTTTTTATTATCTGTACGGTAAGTAGTGCAACTCATGCCTCAGGTCTACAAAAAAGAATTTACGAAGTTTTACCAAAGTATGATTTGGAAGAATTTAAAACAAAACGAAAAGTGCCGGATGGTGACGACTGGAAATTGATTGACTTAGGCGGAATTGTAATTCACTTAATGAATGAAAAAGCACGCAAGTTCTACAGTCTGGAAAAAATTTGGTACGATTCAAAAAATATTCTGTAAGTTATTACTTCGTAATTTACAAGAAAGACCAATAAAGCATGAACCTCAAAAGTTATCGCGTAAAAATTTTAACATCTCTCTTTTTGCAATTTTTTAAAATTGGTGCGGTAACTTTTGGTGGGGGCTTAGCAATGTTACCTTTGTTTAAGCGTGACTTAGTGCAAACAAAAAAGTGGATAAGCGAAGAAGAAATGATCGACTATTTCTCCATTGCTCAATGCACACCGGGGGTAATAGCCGTAAATACAGCGACCTTTGTTGGTCATAAAAAAGCCGGTTTTCTCGGTAGCCTCTTTGCAACACTTGGAGTTATAACCCCCTCTATAATAATCATTACGATAATAGCAATGTTAGTCTCTAATTTTAGCGACATAACATGGATGCAAAAAGCCTTAAAGGGAGTAAACGTTGCCGTTGCGGTTCTGCTTTTAAAAGCTGTTACAGGTTTTAGCAAGCGCACGATAATTGATGTATTTACTTTTTTAATTGCACTTAGCGCTTTTGTTTGCATCTTCTTTTTGGGCGTCCCCGCAGTTTGGATAGTTTTAGGCTCCGCTACTGTAGGCTTTATCATTAGAACTATAGTGGATTTACGACACCCCCCTCTAAAAAATACACAAGATGAAAGTTCAACGAATAAAGGGGGTAAGGAATAATGTCTCTAATTGCTTTATTCTTTTTGTTTGCTTACATTGGGCTTTGTGCCGTTGGCGGAGGCTTGGTTGCAATTACGCTTATGCAACAAGAGCTTATCCCTCGTGGACTTATCAGTTCTGAAGACTTTTTTGCAATGGTCGCCGTTTCAGAATCAACCCCCGGACCAATCGGCGTAAACATGGCGACCTATATCGGCTACGAATTGTACGGAGTTGTCGGCGGAATAGTTCTCACCTTGGGAATTATAATGCCATCATTTATAATCATCTTAATCATCGCGCGTTTCGCACACGCCTTTCAAGAAAAGCCTCTAGTCAAGAAAAGCTTCTACGGACTAAGAGCAGGAGCAACAGGAATGATAGCCGTTGCGTTTTGGCAGGTTCTAAACATTTCAGTTTTATCTTTGACAAAGTTTCAAAGCACAAGACAAATCGTTGATATCGTACATATCAAACAATTCATCTTCTTTGTGCTTATGCTAGGTTTTTCCCTTTTCTACAAAAAACTACACCCAATTTTTATTGTACTAATGGGCGCAGTGTTCGGTGTTATCTTTTTGTAATATAAGCATCATCTGCTTTGTCGCCACACAAAAATCAGTCCTCGACGTACACAAGTACGCCTGCGGGTAATTTTTGCTTGCTCCGCGC
>PDWI01005763.1_pt1 | contig 15829 bp, 12 predicted proteins | sample 1430891 | NCBI WGS metagenome assembly PDWI01 (sample SAMN01162508, study PRJNA174530) | Oral metagenome, whole genome shotgun sequencing project. | biome: Marine environment; feature: Marine mammal; material: Swab sample of the gingival sulcus; isolation source: swab sample of gingival sulcus...
ACTGCCAAAATCTGGATATAGCTCGTTCTTATCCAAAACGTGACAGACGATTATTTTTTGTTTTCTAAACGACAAGAACTTCAGCACTTCATCTACTTTGTGATCGAAGAGAAGGTCAGATATGATTATGCTATAGCCCTGCCTTAGGTCTCGTGATTTTGACTCCACAGCATACAAAAGATTCGAAGCTTCTTTGTACTCCATAGCCTCCATTTCAGAAAGTAAGTTATAAAAAGCCTGTTTTGTATTTATATTTTTGATTTCTTTTTGGATTTTGTCATTAAAAAACATTGCAGAAACAGTATCGTAGGCTTTTATTGAAGTAAAGGCAAAAAAGGCAGCTGTCTTGAGAGAAACTTCTTTTTTCGAATCAAAATCCATAGACTTACTGACATCCAAAAAAATCGAAATCCTAGACTCTTGTTCTTCCATAAATAGTTTTAAAAATAGCTTTTCAAACCTCGCAAGAGCAGTCCAATCTATACGCCTGTAGTCGTCTCCCGCCATATACTCTCTATAGTCTGAGAACTCAACCGAACTCCCCCTAGCACTGGAGCGTTTTTTTCCTAGTTTGTTGTTTTTTAATTTGAGCGACAAGTCCAAACTCAGCCCCTCAAGTAGGTTTAAATAAGCATTATCGATTATTTTAGCCATTAAACTTCTACCTTTTGAAGTATATCTTCTATTATATTTTCTGCAGATACCCCATCACTCAAGGCATTGTAATTCAAAACTACTCGGTGCCTCAAGACCATAGGAGCGACGTATTTTATATCGTCAAAGGCAACGTTAAACCTATCCTCCATAAGAGCTTTAACTTTTGCTGACTTGATTATGTTTTGAGCACCCCTAGGAGAAGAGCCCATTTCAGTATATTTTTTTACCATTTCTGTGGCAAATTCCTTGTCCTTGTGCGTAGCTACTATTATTTTCATAGCGTATTCCATAACGGACTCCGAAACGGGAATACTTGTAATTTGTCTTTGAGATTCCAGCACGCTATCCCTATCGCTAATTACATTGATTTTTTCTTCTTCCGTTCCAGTTGTAATGTCGACAATTTTAGCTAAACTAGATATATCAGGAAAATCTACCAAAAGCTTAAACATAAACCTGTCTAACTGGGCTTCTGGCAAAGGATAAGTGCCCTCTTGCTCAATGGGATTTTGAGTGGCCAAAACCATGTACGGGAAGTCGAGTTTGTGACTCTGACCAGCTATACTTACGGATTTTTCTTGCATAGCCTCTAGCATGGCGCTTTGAGTTTTTGGAGTCGCCCTGTTTATTTCATCAGCTAGTAGAATATTTGTGAAAATAGGTCCTTTCTGGAACTCAAATACATTTCTATCTCGATTGTATATGTTGGTACCCGTAATGTCTGCAGGCATCAAATCGGGAGTAAATTGTATGCGTTTAAAGTCGAGTCCTAGAGCTTTGGACAAGGCAGAGACGAGTTTTGTCTTGCCGAGCCCAGGGACACCCTCCAAAAGCAGGTTGCCACCAGCCATTAAACAAATCAAAGTATCTTTGATAAGTTTGTCTTGCCCTATGATCTGCTTGGAAACCTCTGTTTCTATGGATTTTATATTTTCTAAAACCTGTTCTAAATTCATTTTTTGCTCCTTTTCCCCTACTCATTCAAACTCTCAAAATATCCCTTAACAAGCGTCTTCATTCCGCTCGGTATCTCCATGCTATCCGCTTGATAAACCGCATTTTCACTATACTCTGTATATAAATCCCTGTAGTCTATAAACTCGCCCGCCTCACTAGGCTTAGACTGAGCCCTCCTATATGATTTCTCGCTATCATTCGACTTCTTTCCATTAAGGTAAGTCGGATTGGACTTTCCGCCAAGCCTCTCTGGGTCGTATATAGACTCATATATCTTTTGTTTGTACTCGCTAGAGTCTTTTGAAATAGCCATCGAGTTTTCTTCTTGATAGCCCATGTCCGCATCGCTACTCTCACTACCAGCTTGTGACATAGTTCCTTGCTGTCCCGAGTTTTCGACATTCCCCTGCTGAGACGGATTACCTTGGGCATTAGCTTGCCCTTGCTGGTTCTCTTGACTTCCCTCTCCCTCTTGAGACTGACTTTGACTTCCTTCGCTACTATTTTGACCTTGCTGAGATTGGCTCTGATTTCCTTCGCCGCTATTTTCTCCACTTTGCCCCTGCTGGCTCTGATTTTGACTAGTTTGCCCAGCATTTTGTGCATTTTGTCCTTGATTCTGCTTTCCTTGATTGGCGTTTTGCCCCTGCTGACTTTGTCCTTGCTGAGACTGGTTTTGATTGCCTTGATTGCTAGCTCTATTTTGCACATCAACGTTTATATTCTGAAAAGCAAAGTCGCTTATGCTCTCTCCAGCTAGATTTCTACCAGTCTCGTCTATCTCTTTCAAAGCTGTCTCCACAGCCTTAGCGAGTTCTTCACTCTCTTTCTTTTCCGATTCATTTAACGAATCGCTCTGCGAATTTTGTAACTTTTCCAGTCTTTCTCTCAGCTCATTTTTTGCAATAGAAAGCTCCTTCAAAGCTTCCTCTTTATTCTCTGCTTTTTTGAGTTCAACTTGCATCTTATCCAGTATATCTTCTATCGCCTTTTTATCTAAATTAGCTTTTTCTAGCGCTAATTCTATTTCCTTGTCGAGATTTTTTGACATCATTTTGATTTCTTCCAAATCATAGGAAGCCATTCTATTTTCATTCGCCATTTTCGTATCGATATAAGTACTTCCAATAATCAAGAGAGATAAAAGTAAAATAGGCAATAAAAGTTTTTTTCTAATACTTATCTTATATATTTTTCTGCAATCTATTTCATTCAATTTATCAAAGGTGTTTTGCCTCTGAGCTATAGCGACCTCAGTTTTTTCTCCATCCAATTCAATAGCCGTAACTAGCCTCTGAGAAAACGATAGATTGTCCGCTATTTTTATGGTCTCAATCCTTCTAGGAAGGCTATAGATAAAGTGGATAATAAAAAGAACTCCTACAGTAATAGCCGAATTGTTTATCCAAATTTTATACCTTCCAAAATCAATAAACTTAGTCGCAGCGAGAATCAAAAATACAAAAATCAAGGCAATAAAAGAATATAAGAAAAATAAGTTAATAAATCTCTCTAAAACTATCTTGAGCCTAAAAGGTCTTAGATATGTAGAAATTTTTTTGCTCGTATTATTATTTTTCATATCCTATTTATCCTAATTTTACATCCTTGTTTTTTTCTATATTTTCGTTTTGTCTTTTCTAGTCTAGTTTTGTTAAATTCTTTTTGGCGAGTTTGAGCGATATAAATGATATCAAAGCAAAGAAAAACAAGGAAACCACCCATGTCGGAATTTCTCTAAAAAACGGCAATACATTACTATTTAAAGAAGTAAGGTCCATTATATCGTTTGTTAAAAGCGAAAGTATGCCAAACCCTGGGTTAGCTCCAAACAATAAAGATAATATCAAATATCCGTTGTCCATCATTAGTTTATAGCTAGAGTTAAACATAAGTGAAAGTAAGATTGCAAACGGCACAAAATAAAGAACTCCCATTATTACGTAGGTCATTATAATAGCTGTAACGTTTTTCTTGAACTTTGTACTCGAATATATAGCTATGCAAGAGATATAAAAAGCGCTAGCCACGTAGAATAGGATTATTTTTAATACATCCCAAAAATCTATTCCCCCCAGCACAAAGGTTATGCTGAGAAAAGGCATCGCCATAATAACCAGAAGCAAAACCATGGATACTCCCGCAAAGATTTTTCCATATATAATAGTCATTGGGCTAACGTCAGTACAAAGCATCAAATCCAGAGTCTGTCTTTGTTTTTCTCCAGATATAGAACCGCCAACTATCAGAGGAACTATAAACATTATTATCCCAAGTTGGAATGTAACGATAAAATCAAACATATTTGTAGCCATTTTTGGATCAGTACCAAAACTTCCCCTATAGCCAAAACTCATCATCCCCATATATGTTATAAGTCCTATGAAAAATAAATATACCATAATAGATATAACTGCTCTCCATGAACGCATCTTGCTCTTTAATTCTCTTTCTAAAATAGGATTAAGCATCATTTGTATCACTCTCCTTTGTAAGTTGTAAGAATATCGATTCTAAACTTCCGCCCTTTTCCTCGAAGTGATATATCGGTATATCTTTATTTATAAGCGCCTTTAGAAGGTTTGCCTTGTCTTCATCACTTCCAGTAAATGAGAATTCTATATTGCCATTTACCATTTTTATATCGCTTACATTTGGCATTTCCCTCAGAGAATTCATCACTATCTCTAAATCTTTATGAGTTTTTAATGTTATTCTATTTAGATGCGATAATTTTTTCTGTATCTCAGTCACAGAACCTTTTACAACCATTCTGCCGTGTTCGATTATTCCGATAGTCGTACATATTTCAGCGAGCTCTGACAAGATATGAGAACTTATTATTATCGTCTTATCCATTTTTTTGAGCCTATACAAAATATTTCTAAAATCAACCCTAGCCCTAGGGTCTAGTCCCGAAGCAGGTTCGTCCAATATCAAGACCTCTGGGTCATGGATGAGCGCCCTAGCCAAGCAAAGCCTCTGTTTCATCCCCCTAGATAGATCATCAACATAAGAATCCAATTTGTTTTCAAGATTAACCAAAGTCGTAAGTTTTTTTACGATTTCATCCCTATCTTTATAAGGAACCTTGTGCAGTCCGCAATAAAAATTCATATACTCACTTACTTTTAATCTGTCGTAAACCCCAAAGAAATCTGGAACGTAGCCAATATTGTGTTTAAATTTTGCCTTGGGTTTGCAAATATCCTCCCCACCTATATAAATCGTTCCACTCGTAGGTTTCATAAGCCCCGCAGCAATTTTTATAGTGGTAGATTTTCCAGCTCCGTTTGAGCCTACAAATCCAAAGATTTCTCCCTTTTCCACTTCAAAAGATAAATTGTCAACCGCTTTAACTCTCCCGAAGTTTTTATTTAGATTTTCCACCTTAATCATTGTAAACTCCTTTTGCTCTAATAGTTTGATATCTATACTCATAGTATTCATCTGTAAAAATCGAAGGCTTTATAGTTTTCGTTTTTATTAATCCCTCTTTGGATATATGCTTTGTCAAGTCTATTTTATAAAGCCTGCTCGACATGAAACTTTCATATATCTTGTATTCCTTTTCTCCTAGATCTCTGATCATTTGTTCTTTTTCTTTATCTTCTACAGCTACAATTTCTGGTATAATCTCCTCATACTCATTTGTAAGGAAATTATATACTAAGTATTTTTCGCCTGTATCCTGATCTTCAGCGCTATATGCCCCCCTTGCCCTCATAAAATCGTAGTTTGACCTACTATTACTATTAAAATCAATCTCTATTGAATCGTAATCCACATACATAGGCAATATATAATCACACCTTAGTTCCAATGAATCCGCAACTTCACTCATACCGTTATCGTGCAAACTAAGTTCCCTTAGGTGTTCATAACCTTCTTTATCGCTATAATAAGTTTTAGGATCATAAGCATAGACTTTGTATTCTATTTCGTTCATACCTAAACTTACCTTGCTTCCCTTTGGTATATCCAAATTGATATCCACAAAAACTAGATTTCTAGCAAAGACATTAGGTTTGCTATCGTTAATTTCAATACTATAGTCTACAGGTTTTTCAGTATAAGCTATTAAGAATAAGTTATCGTAGTCCATTCTTGGAAGACCTGTCTCGGATAAAAGATTTCTAAAAGCACTTTTAGGGTCATTTTCATCTGCATTTCTCAAACTTAGCAATCCCCATGGGTTTTGGTCAGATTCTAGCTCATCTAGCTTGAACTCATACTCTTTTGAATTTTCAATCTTACCTAAATAATAATATCTATCATTTCTATAAATCACTGCTTCTTCAAATTCAAAAGGAAGCCCATTATTTAATATCAAGGTACTTTCGTCCTTAAATACTGCGCTCGTATTATTTTCCGGAATTCGTATCGTTTTCCTTGCATTAGCTTTTATATGACTCCAAAGACTGGTATCATAGCTATTGTACTCGCTTATTTGACCAAGCTTCATAGTACCAATAGATTTTGATGTTTCCCCTCTGCCATAATAAGGACCCGTATAATCATTGTAATCTAAGTTTATACTTGTATTTTCATCTTCTTGCCAGGTTATTTTCATATTAGATTTTTCATTATTAAACAGAGCCATCTTACTATTTATACTTAATATAGAATCGCTTTCTTTGTAGTAAATCATAGATATTTCATTCAGTATTGGCTTACCTCCCCAAACATAAGAGGATATTTGTGATATTCCCACTATTACGACAATAGATATCACAGGAGCTAGTATCCACATCAAACTTTGTTTGTCCTTTTTCTTGAGTATAATGTACAAGACAGGTCCTGCGACAAAGACATACACAAGTAAAATCCACATAATCAAATCGTAAGGTAATTCAGCATTTAGGGGTACGTTTTCCAACATATAATTGAATCTATAAGTAGGATTTCTACCATTGGAATCTTCTGTAAACACACTGCTAGATACGTAAAACCTATCAAAAAAATAGTTTAAATAGCTTGCTTTTATATTCCAATTTGCTACGACCCCGTCGTTTAACAAGGTATTTATCGTGATGAGCTGTCCAGAACCTAGATGTTCTTGATAACCAACTAATTTAGTATTTAGAATCATCTTTTTGGTATTTTTTCTAATGATTTTTCCGCTAGCTTGCTCTACTTTTCCAGCAAAAGGTTCCACAATATGTTCTATATTTTCAACCTTATCAAAATCAACTTGTTTCAATTCATCTGGAATCTGTTTATTCATTTTATCAAAGTTTTTTCCAACTTCCGTTATCAAAACCCCACCTTGACTTACCCACGAAAGTAAATTTTCCGATGTTTTTTCGTTCATAGATAAGTTAGAAACATCTCCGATAAATATATAATCAAAAAATTGTAGAGATGATAAAGTATCCAATGTATCAAAATTTTCAAAATTAACTATAAAAATCTCATTTTTATCAGCATTTCCTACTTCTACAGCCTGTTCTGAACTTTCATATGAGATCCTTTTAAAAATTACTTCTTCTTTATTGAAACGCATATCGGCAAAAAAACTATAATTATCTGGATTGTCACTTATTATAGCTAATTTAGGTGTATCTGGTTTCAAAAATCTATCGACGGCAATTCTTCCCGTATTAATCACATCTCCATCGACACAGAGATCGTATTCTATTTCCTTACGCAAGGATTGTAATTCGACGCTTTGATTGATTGTCTTTTTTGAGCCCGCAGCTAGTTCTACAGGAATCTCAATTTCATAGTGATTTCCTTCGTTGAGCGGAATTTTAACTTTTATCTCTCCATCAAAATCGCTGCGCCCTTCGTTACTTATTTCAAATCGAAGTGGATTTCCACCGTAGAGAGAAGCCACCCTATCGTAAGCAAGTTCCCCTTTTATTTTAATATTATTTTTCTGAATAATATCATTAGATTCGCATGATGAAATTAAAAACAAAATAGGTAGCAAAAATACTAAAAGCAAAGCTTTTGTTTTTCTACTACCTTTTTCTATATTTAATATGTCTAAGTTTTTCACGAACATCCTCCTTTAAATATCTTAAGATATATTATAACAAAAAAATGGAGAATAAATTCTTAAAAAAAACTTAAATGTGCTTAAATAATGCTTAAGTATAAGATTTCTTGATTGCGTTCAGTAATTATTAATCTAGTATTTCAAAATGTACGGTTTCAATTCCATTTCTTTCTAATAACTCGCTAGCATAATCGTCTATTCTATAGGCATTTTCATAATAAATCTTAGATATCCCCGCTTGTATCAAAGCCTTTGTACAATTTAAGCAAGGGTAGTGCGTAACATAACAACGAGTTCCCTTTACCTTGATTCCCTCTCTGGCACAATAGGTCAGCGCATTTATTTCTGCGTGAATAGTAGCTATACAGTGACCATCTCTCATCGTATGCCCCATTTCATCACACTGAGGATTACCAGAAACAGAGCCATTATAGCCTGTAGAAACTATTCTATTATCGGAATTTACAAGCACGCAACCCACATAGGCTCTATCACAAGTCCCTCTACTAGCAACGTTTTTAGCTAGCCTCATAAAATATTCATCCCAAGAAATTCTCGCCATATTTTCCTCCTAAAGTCATTACAACAGCTATATTTTAGCATAGTTTAGACTTTTTTTCTATTTTTTAATGACTATCAAGCTTTTTTTGTGGTATTATATCTTGTGTAATTTACGAAATGAATTTATAAATAAGAGAGGTAAATGAAAGATGGGATTTTATGCAGCTATTGGCAGCGTAGCAATGCTATTTATGTTAATCGTACTTGGTGTAATTGCGAGAAAAACAGGTCTCGTTAGTGAAAAAGCTCAGCGAGACGTTACAAACGTAGTTTTATATCTCTTGCTTCCAGCGACAATTATAAAGGCTATGACTAGAGATATCACTCCAGAGATGATAGCTGATATCAAGGCAATAGTAATAATAACATTTTTCTCGTATATCTTTATAATTGCGATATCATATTTCTTATCTAGAAGGTTCAAACTTCCTAGCATGCAAAAGGACCTTATGTTTTGTGCGATGAGTTTTTCAAACATAACTTTCTTTGGCTTGCCCGTACAAGAAGCCGTATTTGGTATGGAAGCTGTATTTCTAACTATTATATCTCAAATCGTATTTTTTGAATTCTACGCTTGGTCAGTTGGACTCAGCATACTTGAAAGACACAAAACAGGTGCTAAAATAAGTTTTTCATTCAAAAACTTCATCAAAAAACCTGGAGTGGCAGCTTGTACAGCCGGTTTGATACTAATGTTCTTACAATTCAAACCGAGCGGCGTTTTAAAAGACCTAATAGAAATCCTATCTAAAGGAACAGCTCCTCTAGCTATGATAACTATAGGTTTTATGCTTGCAAACTCAAATATCAAAAAAGCTATTAAAAATAAATACTTATATATAGCCTCATTCGTAAAATTGTTAGTAATACCACTATCGATTTTATTTGTACTTTACTTACTAGGCGTAAGAGGCTTGAGAATGGCTATTCCAGTTATTGAACTAGGAATGCCTTCAGCTGCGTACTTGGCTATGCTAGCAGAACTTGCAGACAACGATACTACCTTGGCTTCGGAACAAGTTATGTTCTCGAGTTTACTAGCAGGTATCAGTATTCCAATACTTGTAGCAATTTTATCGACCGTTATGTAATCTTTAAGCTTATGTAACTTAATTAAATTTAGTTTGATTTATCCAAAACTGGGTATGTTTTTATTGTAGTGGAGCTAGAGTTATAGTAAGTATTTCTCCACATTTTTGCATGATTCTTTGGTGAATTTTGCAATCGCTACTTGCTATTCCAAATTTTGAAAGGAGTTTTACAAAATGAATTTGCTTTATGAAGGAAAGACAAAGAATGTATTTGAACTTGAAAACGGAAACTACCTACTTAAGTTTAAAGACGATGTAACAGGCGTTGATGGTGTTTTCGATCCAGGCGCAAATCAAGTTGGACTTACTATCGAGGGCGTAGGCAGAGAAGGATTAAGACTTAGCACATTCTTTTTCGAGAAAATAAATGAAGCTGGTTTTGTATCTCACTTTGTGAAAAGTGATATTGAAAAGAAAGAAATGGAAGTAGTTCCTTGTACAACTTTTGGCAAAGGCCTAGAAGTTATCTGCAGATTTAGAGCTGTAGGAAGTTTCTTAAAGCGTTATGGTTCATACTGTGAAGAAGGCGACAAACTAGATGCGTTCGTTGAAGTTACTTTAAAAGACGACGATAGAAACGACCCACCTATCAGTAACGACGCTCTTGATATGCTTGGAGTTTTGACAAAAGATGAGTACGAGATTTTGAAGGAAAGAACAAAAGAAATCTCTAAAGTAATAGCTGCTGAGATTGCTAAAAAAGGTATGGAGCTTTATGACATCAAGCTTGAATTTGGCAGAAGAAAGTCAGATAACGAGATTATTTTGATTGACGAAGTTTCTGGTGGAAATATGAGAGTTTATAAGGACGGAGAGTATATCGTACCTATGGACTTAACTAAGTTTATGCTAGATTAGTTTTGTTAATTTGAGCACTAACTTAGTTATCTGTTTATGTCATCCTGAGCGAAGCAAAGTGAAAGCTTTGCGTAGTCGAATGGATCTTTCTGATTCATTAGCATAAGGTAGATGTGTAGAATAAAATATATTTAAAAACCCGAGAAAATTTTCTCGGGTTTTATATTTACTTTTTAAACGACTTAACCATTTCTGAATAGGCATTCAAGAAGACCAGACTGTCAATGGAGATAGTCACGCTATCAAAACCTTCTTTAATCCTCGTCTTGCCCGACTCTACATTCGGAGCAAAGATAAGAACAGGTTTATTAGCCTTTTTACAAGCTTTTAAAACTCTTTCCAGAGCTTCTATAAACTTAGGATTAGAAAAATCTCCCGTCATTCCCATATCTTGAGAGAGGTCAAAAGGTCCAACAAATATAGCATCGACTCCTTCAATATTGACAATTTCCTCTATGTTTTCCAAACAGGGAACTGTTTCACACTGAGGGATAAGCATAGTTTCTCTATTACTCATTTCAGTATAGTCTCGCAAAGTAGGCATCAATTGAGGGGAACCGTAGCCAGAAGCTCTAGGCATATTTATCCCTCTCATACCTAAAGGTGCATACTTGCCATACTCAACTATCTTTTTCACTTCATCTACAGAGCGAACATTTGGAATAACCAAACCATGGGCTCCTATGTCCAACATTTTTAGAATAGATGCCCTAGAACTGTCTTTTACCCTTACAAAAGGAGTAGTTCCTCTAAGCTCGGCTGCTCTAATCAAATCCACCACTGTTTCTGACTCCTTTGGACCGTGCTCTGTATCTATAATTATATAGTCCATTCCAGCAAAGGCAACGCACTCAACAAAATCAGGATTCGAGAAGTTCATAAACGTCCCCAAAGGATTTTGCCCTTCTTTTATTAGTTCTAAGAATTTATTTTTCATAAAGATTTCTCCAATCCACTAAGTTTGTTTACTTTTTTATTATAAATAGCGCAGGATTTTTGGCTTAGAATAAGGAGCTTTCGATACATAAAAAACAATGTACTGGCGTATAAGTACTTTGCTTCGAGGTAGTCAACCGTAGTGGAGCAAACATAGTTTGCGTGAACGCTGCCAAGAAGTAAAGTACTTATTAAGCCTCATTGTTTTTTTATTTTATTGATGCTTGATAAATGCTCTCTATACTTTCGCCAATCATCTTGTTAAACTCATCGTCAGTCTGGCTAGCGCTCAAGCCCTCTGTCAAAGCTCTTGAGAAAGAAGCTATTATACCAGAGTTTTCTGACAATCTCTTGTTCGATTCTTCTCTAGAATATCCACCAGAAAGAGCAACAAACCTAAGTGTTCTTGGGTGTTCTACAACTTCTTTGTAGAAATTAACTGTTTCTGGTAAAGTTAGCTTGAATATAACTTGTACATTTTCATCTAGGCTATCTAGTTTTTCGATAATAAGTTTTTTTAGAAGCTCTTCGCATTTTGCCTTATCTTTGCTGTTTATATCAACTTCTGGCTCTATTATTGGAACTAAGCCTTCGTTAAATATTGTAAGACCAAAGTCAAATTGCTGGTCTACTATAGCTTTGATTCCTTCTTCGTTGTATTCTTTTATAACTGAACGCATTTTTGTACCAAATATATTTTTGCTAACTGCGTCTTTACATCTAGCTTCCAAATCCTCGATAGGCTTCATAAGCTGAACGCCATTGTTAATATCAGCAAGACCTTTATCTATTTTGAAGAAAGGTAGAACTCCTTTTTCTAGTAGAAAGTCAGGAGTTTTTTTGCCATCAACTTCACTATTCATTGTAACTTCAAATAAAATAGCTCCTAGTATTCTGTCTTTGTTAAAAGCTGGCGCTTTCATTATACGAGTACGCATTTCGTGTACTAGTTTAAACATTTCTTCTTCGTTTGAATACGCATCTTCATTTATTCCGTAGTTCTTTAAAGCTTTTGGTGTAGAACCGCCACTTTGGTCAAGGGCAGCTATAAAGCCGTTATCGTTTCCCATTCTTTGTAATTGTTCTTTTTTCATAATATAATTTACTCCTTTTGTGTACTTGGTAAAGTTCTCTCGACTACGCTAACGCTCCGCTCGTTTTTCTCAGTCGACACGACAAAACGCAATATCGTGTCATTTCGAGCTTGCCGAGAAATCTTACGATATTGCACTTAGACTATTATAACATCTATATATAAAAATGAAAAGCCGAGAAATATTCTCAGCTTTTGTTTATTGTCTTCTGTTTAGCGCAGGATTTTTGGCTTAGAACAAGGCTTTCGATACATAAAAAATAATGTATTGGCGTATAAGTACTTTGCTTCGAGGTAGTCAACCGTAGTGGAGCAAACATAGTTTGCGTGAACGCTGCCAAGAAGTAAAGTACTTGTTAAGCCTCATTATTTTTTATTATAAATAACGCAATTATAAGCCAAAAAGACAAGCTAAATAAATAAGTTCATATTTGAGTTGTCATTATCATTAAGCATCGCTGCTACTCCGCCAACCTCAACTTCGTCAATCAACTCTTCTTTTGTCAGTCCCATCAAATCCATAGACATCTGGCAAGCTGTTATCTTAACGCCAGCATCGAGTGCATTTTGAATAAGTTGTTCTAAAGAATCAACGTTGTGTTTCTTCATAACTTTTCTTATCATCTTACTACCCATGCCCATAAAGTTCATTTGAGATAGCTTAAGCTTTGTGCTTCCCTTTGGCAACATTCCTGAGAACATTTTACCCATAAAGTCTTTTGCTACACTTGGTGGATTTTTCTTTCTTAGAATACTCAATCCCCAGAATGTAAAGAACATATTAACTTTGTTGCCCATAGCTGCTGCACCTGTTGCAATTATGAATGAAGCAATAGCCTTATCCAAATCTCCAGAGAAAACAATCATTGTCTTCTCTTTAGTCGCTGGAACATTCGCCTTAGAAGAGTGATTTACAACTTGCCCCTCACCCTCTGAAGGGGCGTTACCCTTTTTTATTATAGCAACGTGTTTTTCACCATCAACGTAAGTTTCTACCAAAGTATTTCCAGTATTCTTACACCAAGCATCTATATCTCTTGTAAATCCTGGATCTGTTGCGATAGCTCGAATCATTTCGCCATCTTCTTTTTCAGCTAGTCCTTTAGAAACGGCAACTATTGGTCCTGGACAAGATAGTCCACAAGCGTTAACTACTTTGATATCATCCAAGTTGTCTATTTTTGGTGCTGAAGAAGCGACCTTTACCTCAGGAGCTTTTTCTCTTTTTACAGTTTCGTTTGGTATAGCATCTCTAAAAGTTTGAACTCCGCCCATTAGATAGTGAGCTTTAAAACCGTTTTGTTTTAGTATTCTTTCTGCAACATATCCACGAAGACCTATTGCACAAGAAGTAACATAAGTCACGTCTTTATCTAGCTCATCAAGTCTATTTCTCAATTGAGTTAGAGGAATTTCTTTAGCTTCTGGCATTCTATAAACTAGAAGTTCGTCTTCTTCTCTTATATCTAGAATCTGAAGCTTGTCCTTCATTTCTTCTTTTAATTCATTAAATTCGTTAAGTCTGATTGGCTCAGAAAGACCTTCCATGCTGTTTGCTGCAACATATCCAAGCATATTTACTGGATCTTTTGCAGAAGAGAATGGAGGTGCATAAGCAAGTTCTAATTTCTGCAAGTCATAAATTGTTGCTCCAAAGTTCATCGCAGTTGCGATTACGTCAACTCTCTTGTCAACACCTTTGAATCCAATAACTTGAACGCCCAATACTTTTCCAGCTTTATCATAGATAAGCTTTAGCGTCATTTGTAAAGCGCCTGGATAATATCCTGCGTGGTTCTTAGAGTGTATTACCGATACAAAGTAGTCTTCCTTGTATTTCTTTCCATCTCTATTTAATGCCTTTTCATTAAGTCCAGTACTTCCCGCACTTAGGTCAAATACCTTTGCAATACTAGTACCCTGAGTACCTCTGTATTTTTCTTCTTTCATTCCCAATACATTTGCACAAAGTAGTCTACCTTGTTTGTTTGCAGGACCCGCTAGAGGAACAACTGTCTTTCCTTTTGTATTAAAATCAATTACTTCAACGATATCGCCCGCTGCATAGATATTATCAACAGAAGTTTTCATTGTTTCGTCTACAACTACCGCTCCACGTTGGTTTAGCTCTAGTCCAGCTTCTTTAGCGAGTTTTGTATTAGGTCTAACACCTATAGATAGCATAACTAAGTCAGTTTCGATTTCTCTTCCTGTGTTTAGTTTTACTAATTTTCCATCATTTTGAATCGACTCAAGACCTTCGCCAAGGTATAGGTTTACGCCGTGTTCTCTCATGTGGTTTTCTAAAATCATAGCCATATCTTTATCAAAAGGTGCCATAATTTGGTCTGCCATCTCAACTAGGCTAACTTCTATTCCCTTATCAGCTAGGTTTTCAGCCATTTCTACACCGATAAATCCGCCGCCTACTACGACTGCTTTTTTCGGTTGTGTTGCATCTATAAAGTTATAAACTTTGTCTGTATCGTGCATATTCCATAGAGTGAATACTCCATTACTATTTATTCCTTCTAGAGGAGGAACAATTGGATTAGAACCTGTTGAAATAACCAAAGAATCGTATGTTTCTTCGTATTCTTCTCCTGTCTCGTGATTCTTTACTTTTACTTTGTTGTTTTCTTTGTCTATAAACAACACTTCTTGATAGATTCTAACTTGAATATTAAATTTTGCTTCTATCTCTTCTTTTGTTGTAACAAGAAGCTGTTCTCTTTCTTCGATTACTCCACCAATGTAGTAAGGTAAACCACAGTTCGCAAACGAAACGTGACCGCCCTTTTCAAACATGATTATTTCTGCATGTTCATCCAATCTTCTCATTCTCGCTGCAGCAGAAGCTCCCCCTGCTACACCGCCAATTATGATAATCTTTTTTGCCATAATTATTCCTCCGTCCTATATTATTCAAACTATATTTAGTTTTCACACCAAACACTGAAAAATATATACCCAATTATGACGGATTTCTAAACCTATTCTGCTAAAGTTTCACAATATAGGCATCTGTATGTTCTATTTTCTCTATCGCTTAGTTTGAACACCTGCTCAAGTTCCTGTTCTATAGATGTTATGCACCTAGGATTTTTGCACTTTAGAACATTATGAATCTGTTCAGGAAGCTCAGGATGAACCTTTTTTACCCTCTTATTATTTTCAATTATATTAACTGTTATTTTTGGGTCAATAAAAGCCAATATCTCGTAATTTACATCTATCTGCTCATTAATTTTTAATATATCCTTTTTACCGTGCTTTTCGCTCGTAGCATTTTTTATCAAAGCTACCTCACACTCCAAAGCATCCAAATTTAAGTACTTATAAAGTTCCATACCCTTTCCTGCTGGTATATGGTCTATAACTAATCCCTTAACTATGTTTCCTATTATCATAATATACCCCCTTACTTGTCTTTTTTGAAAATAAGTGCGTTAACTTCAAATATTTTATTCAGTCATGTAGTTCTTTCTACACTCCTTCATAAAATTTTTCGTTGCCTTCTTATTTTAAAAAAATCCTGCGTAAACTATTTTCTTATCATTTTTTAATAAATTCTGTGTAAACCTTATTGTCATCTCGAGCGTAGTCGAGAGATTTTTTCAACTTCCTATAGCCCCAATAGTTTTAATATCAATGCCATTCTTATAAACTTTC
>PDWI01005765.1_pt1 | contig 15827 bp, 17 predicted proteins | sample 1430891 | NCBI WGS metagenome assembly PDWI01 (sample SAMN01162508, study PRJNA174530) | Oral metagenome, whole genome shotgun sequencing project. | biome: Marine environment; feature: Marine mammal; material: Swab sample of the gingival sulcus; isolation source: swab sample of gingival sulcus...
AAAGCCACGCCAGACCAATTACTCTCCTTATTATAATTAAAATAAGTGCAGATGTCAGAGTTAATTACTCTCTAACAACTACACTTTTATGGTACTAAAATTGCCCCTAATCGCTTAGGGGCAATCGCATAACGCTATAGCACTATTCTGTTACCAATTCAAAGCCCTTGTTGGTCCAGCCAATTGGGGCATTTTTGCCAACGCCGGCGCCGCCATTTAAGCTGACGGCATCAAAGCCGAGTAAGCGCAGCGCGGCAACTGTTTGACCAGCTGTTTGACCGCTGTAGCAGTAGACGACGATGGTCTTGTCTTTCGGCAGGTCGGCAAAACCGGCTGCCATATCGTTGCCAAATGGCAAGTTGACGGCGCCCACAATGTGGCCGGCGGCAAAGTCTTCGGCCTTTCTAGCCGACAACAAGTAAAAGTCTTCGCCGTCGTCGATCATCTTCTTCAAATTGTCTTCTGATATTTTGTAGTTTTTGAAGATGGTTTCTTTGACAGCAGCTAAGCCCTTGTAGTATTTCATAATGGCCTTGCTCATGGCGGGATCAATCTCCGTGACGTCTTCGCTCAGTTCAAACGGCTCAGTGCTGTTGACGGCATCGTAGCCCTCAACTTTTGAGATGCCAAATTTAAAGCCCAAGTTGACGCTTCTGGCGTCAAAGCCGGCCATGTTCAACAAGGCCACTGTTTGACCAGCCGTTTGACCCGATACGCAGTAGATGTAAAGCGGCTTATCGGCCGGAATCTTTGGTAGAATTTCGGCGATGGCGGTACCGCCCCACGGTGCGTTAACGGCACCCTTGACGTGCCCTTCGGCATAGGCTTCGGCCGAGCGAATGTCGAGAATTGTGCCGTCGATGCCATTTGCTACCATTTCGACAAATTCATCTTGCTTAATCTTGTAGATATGCTTCGGCATATTGCCAAAGTAATTGGCAACTTTTTCTTCGACGAACGGCGATACCAGCGGATAGCCTTTGTTGACCCAACCAATTGGCTTGTTCGGACCGACGCCGGCGCCGCCGTTTAAGCTGTAGGCATCATAGCCCAACAGGCGCAGTGCGGCAACTGCTTGACCGGCCGTTTGGCCGCTGTAACAGTAGACGATAACTTCTTTGTCTTTGGCAATTTTATCAAAGCCGGCAAACATATCGTTGCCAAATGGCACGTTGATAGCGCCCTCGATATGACCCAATTTGAAGTCGACTGCGCTTCTGGCCGAAACGATTTGAATGTCGGCAGCGCCGTCCATTTTTGCCTTCAAAGTGTCCTCTGAAACCTTATAGTGCTTGTGTTCGGTTTCAAATACATCTGCTAACCCGGCATAGTAGTCGGTAATTGCCTGCATAATGGCCGGGTCAATTTCAGTGACATCGGCTTCTAAAACAGTCGGTTCTGTCGTCAACACGTCGGCGACGCCCTCTACCTTAGAGATGCCAAACTTAAAGCCCAAATTGACGCTTCTGGCGTCAAAGCCGGCGGCGTTTAACAGCATGACGGTTTGACCGGCGGTTTGACCCGATACGCAGTAGACGTAAACGGGCTTATCGGCCGGAATTTTGCTTAAAATTTGCGGAATGGCATCGGGTCCCCACGGCGCGTTAACGGCGCCTTTAACGTGGTTTTCGGCATAGGCCTCTGCCGAGCGAATATCTAAAACTGTGCCGTCGATGCCGGCGCGTACCATATCGACAAATTCGCCCTGCTTAATTTTGTAAATGTGTTTTGGCATATTGCCAAAGTAAGCGGCGACGACGCCCTCAAGGCCGCCCTTTTCATCCTCGCCAGCAGCTTCAGTCGTCGCTTCGGTTGCGGGCGCTTCCGTTGTAGGTGCTTCGGTTGCGGGCGCTTCGGTTGGCGCCACAGTTTCGACTTCCATCGACGTTTCGTTTGGCTGCGGTTGTGCACAACCGACCAAACTGATAATTAATAATGCAATCAATAACCATAAGCTCGCTTGTTTCATTGATTTCATAAGTCTTCCTTTCTGAAACGGTTAAGAACCATCTTCTTCTGACGGCTTAACTTCTTCTTGCGGAACTTCCGCAGGCTGCATGCCTCTACTTTGCCATTCTAACCAAGCGCCATCGTAAATGCGCACGTCTTGATAGCCGGCTTCAAGTAGTAGCGCGGCCGTTTGCGTCGCTCGAAACGACGTCTTGCAGTACAATACGATGGCGTCATCTTTGGCCAAGCCCTTATCGGCATAGTTCATTTCGATAACGCGCTTCGACTTAAACGTGCCATCACTGTACAAATTTTCGGTGTGCGGAATGTTAATTGCCGTCGCAATATAACCCTCGGCAAACTCGGCCGCCGAGCGAACGTCAATTAGCTTGGCGTCACTATTTCCCTCGGCAATTGCCTGCACATCGTCGATTGTCGCCAATAATGCGCTGCCGTCCTCGACGATTTGATACTGCGATTTTTCTACGACCGGTTTTGCGGCAGACATCGGCAAGCCGGCCTTTTCTAAACCGCGGGCGCCGCCATTGATAATTTTTACGTCGCTGTGACCATAGTGACGCAACACCCACCAAATGCGTCCGGCGTAGACGCCGCCCTTGTCATCGTAGACCAAGACGAGCGTTTTGTTGCCAATACCCAATTCAGATAATTGCGCTGCAACCTGTTCAGCTGAAGCGACCATACCATCTGGTTCGACATCGGCGGTTAGCAATTTGGGCGGTAGACAAAGCGCACCGTCGAGATGACCCTTGGCATAGGCTTCGGCGCCGCGCGCATCGAGCACTGCTGCACCGCTCTCCATGAGGGCTAACACTTCAGACGGCTCGACGAAATTCGCCGCGTTGTCGTAACTGGTTTGCGTCGCACAGCCCGCCAATAACGCGAGCATTAAGGCAACGACCAGCAAACGCCATGGCGCGCGTTTTACATCGTGCATATCACTCCTCCTAACTGTTTCATCGACAGGCGATGATGCGCTAATTGTTTAACATGGAAATTGTTATGTGTTTGTTAATATGTTGACAATTAACTATACATGCTAGCGCATTAGTGCTATGTCTTTATCATTATATTGGATATCGAAATAATTTTGTTATAAGTAATGTTAATACTGCATCATTATATCTAATATTTTAAAAAACTGTTGTATACTATAATATAGCTAGATTATTAACCCCCACTAAAGCGAGCCCATTTTGCCAAAGAAACTTAACAAACCAGAACACTATATCATTTTATTAATCGCCATCGGCTACTTCGGCTACAGCCTGTATCGCTTGGCCGATTTTCCGTTTGTCCACTCCGACGAAATTTGGCTACTGAAATTATCAGAGCAAATGGCACAGCGCGGTTCACTATTTGTGACAGAACCGTTCTTTGACCTGTTTCCAAGATTGCCACACGCCATTAAAATTCTCTATCACGCCCTGCAAATTGGTTGGGCGCAGTTTTTCGGCTTTAACGTCGTCGCCATGCGCGGCTTGACGCTATTGGCCAGCGCGCTGGCAGTTGTATTATTTTACCTGCTCATCACGGCGCGCGGCGCATCAAAATGGCAGGCACTGCTGTACAGCGCACTACTGGCCTGCAATATTCAATTTATTTACATGAGCCATTTCGCCCGTCAAGAAGCCTTTATCTTACTGGCCCAAATTGCGCTGTACTATATTTTAGAGCGCACTGCATACAGCTTAAAAGGGGCGCTGCTGAGCGGTTTAGTGACGGGGCTGGCCATTGCAATACACCCCAACAGCTTTTTGTTGGCGACCACTTTTGGCAGCATTTTACTACTGCGCGCCGCACTTAGCAGACAAATTAAACCGCTCGTCGGCTACGTTATTACAGTAGCTGGCTTTGCCATCGTTTTTATCGGCCTATCGCTAGCGCAGGCGGGCGACTTTTTCAGTCGTTACGCCGCACTGGGCGCGGCGATGGGCACTAGCCGTACGCCTTTGGCAAAGCTAACTGCCCTGCCAATATTTTTTTATAAACTGTATCATCAAATTAGCGGTACCTACTACGTGCCCGACGTGCGCAGTCTGTTTATCATCAGCGCGCTGATCATCATTGCCGCCAGCATCGCTGTTAAGCGCAGTAAATACGAACTGGCCGGCCTAGCGGGACTGACGGTTGGCCTGGTCATTATCGGCCGCTATAACGCGACGTCGCTGGTCTTTTACCTGCCCCTCGTCATCTTGAGCTTGGCGCGCCTGTTAGAAAGCTATCCACTGCGCCGCCAAACTGTGCTACTCGTCGTACTACTGTCAATTATAGGCTTCGGAAGTTACAATGAACTGGCCGAGCCGGTGCGAGAGGACTTCGCCAGTTTTAATCAAAAGATTGCCCAGCAGGTGGCGCCAACCGACATCGCCTTGGCCAACCTCAATCAGGCAATGGCGCTCGGTCAGTTCTACGACTATCGCAATTTGGCCCATTTAAACGAAAATGACCAAACAATTGACGCCTACTTGTCAGAGCACGACATCGACGTCATCATTTGGTCAGAAGAAATGGATTATATTCAGCGCAATATTGACGACTGGTACATATTGTACGGCAAAATGCCCTACTACCGCGATTTAAAGCGCATCATCGCCGAGCAGTTTAGAGCAGTCGACAGCTTTGACAGCCCGCTGTACGGCTGCCGCATTTACAAATATCAAGATGGCTACCCTTGGCGCATCACCATTTACCGCCGAATTGAATAAGCGCCGCCGTCAATCGTCAAATGCTGGCCCTTAAAAGGCGCCGCAAATTGCCGGTTGTGCGTCACCAGCACGATGGCAAAGCCGTGCCGCCTTTGCAATGCCAGCAATAAGTCGATTAAACTATACACTTGGTCGGCGTCGATACCGGCAAACGGTTCGTCTAAAAATAGAATAGCCGGTTGATTGACGATGGCGCGGGCCATGGCGACGCGCTGTTTCATACCGCCCGACAGCTGGTGGGGATACTTGTCTAAGGCGTCGGCCAAACCGACTTCGGTCAAGCCGACTTTGGCCAATTGCGCTGCGCTGCGCCGATTAACAGTACCGCTGGCGCGCAGTGCCAAGGCGACATTTTGGCAGGCCGTCTTCCACGGGTAGAGCTGCTGATCGTCTTGAAAGACAAAGCCGTATCGCGCCGGTGCACGCCAAATTTTGCCGCTAACTTGTAAATTGTCGGCTACCTTCAAATTGGCCAACAGGCGCAATAAAGTGCTCTTGCCAACGCCCGACGGCCCCTCTATTAGCCAAGTTTGACCGCTAGCAACGGCCAGTGTCAAATTCGTCAGAAGCGGCTTATCATAACCAAAAGTCAACTGATCACAGCGCAGTAAAGACACTATTTCATCCCCCATTTTTGAACGGTATGTCGCTCGATGGCGGCAAATAACAAATACTCAAATAAATAGCCAAAGCCGGCAATAAAGACCAAACCCGCTACAATCGCCGGCGAGTCGGCAAAGGCGCGACTCTTAAAGATAAACCAGCCCATGCCACTGCTCGCCGCAATCGTGCCAAAGATCATTTCGACGCCAATTAGCGCGCGCCAAGCGCGCGACCAAGCCGCCTTTAGGCCGGTTAAAAAGGCGGCCAAACAAGCCGGTGCTGTCACGTGAACAAAGCGCGCCACACCGTTTAATTTAAGCGTATCGGCCACCGTTTCGTATATCTTTGGCAGCGTTTCAAGGCCGTTTATCAGCGTGCTGTAAAACGACCAAATGGTGCTGTGCAGTAGCGTGGCAAGCAGCGTCAGTTGGCCGAGGCCAAACCACAGCAAAAACAGCGGCAGCACCGCCACGCTCGGTATCGGGTTTAATATGCTGGCCAACAAATCGAAAAGGCGATGGCAAAACGGATAGCGCCGCGCCAATAGCGCCATAAAGACGACCAGTAAAACTGTCGCGATCAGCGCCGTTAAAAGCGTGCTGACAGAATGATAAATTTGATTGATAATTTCGCCACTCTGCAAAATTTCAATTATTTTAAGGGTCACTTTTGACGGCGCCGGAAATAGCTGGGGCGACAGCATTTGACGGCGCGCCGCCACTTCTAAGCCAAGCAATGTCAGCAGCGCCGCGGCGGCTACAGCACAGTCTACTCGCTTCACCACTGCACCTCGCTGGCGTCAAAATCTCCCTCTAGGTAATCGACCCGTTTCATAAAGTCGATAAAGGCTTGTGTGCCGTTAATTTCGGTACTATAGTTCATTTCAGTTTGGTAGATGTATTCAGTCAGCAGCGCCCGCTCGATATCGAAGTAATTGGCCAAGATATCGACGGTTTCGGCCTCGTTTTCGGCGATAAAGCGATTGGCCTGTTCGATTGCAGCGCTAATCGCCGCTAAATCCGCCGCACTGACGGCGCCATCTCGATAGGCGACGCCGACGATAAAGGAAAAGTCACCGCCAAAGGCCGTACGGCTATCGAGCACCGCTTTCATGCCGGCTGCCCGCTCGCTAAATAAATAGGGCGGCGAGGCAAAATGGGCTGTAATCTGGTCAGATGACGACAGTAGCGCCAGCGCATCGGGGTGCTTTAGGGCAACCATTTGGTCGTCAAAATAGTGGGCGTCGCCCAGCATTTTATCGGCCGCCATCATCAGTAGAATGTGCTGTATGCTGCCCGGTTGCGGTGTCGCAATGCGCTGTTCAGCCGTAAAGTCGGCCAGCGTTTCAATCGTCGGGTCATTGCTCATCAAGGCCAGTGGTGCTTGACAAAGCCCGCTGAAAATGCGCCAATTGACGCCCTTGTCGTAGCCAATTAAAAACGGTGGAATGCCCATATAGCCGACGTCGAGTTCGCCCGCCGTCATCGCTTCTCTAATTGCCGCCGAATTGGCCAATTGCACCCATTCAACCGACTTGCCGGTCAACTGTTGCTCAATCAACTGCTTTTCTTTGGCGACGATTAGCGGCGCGTAGGCCAAACCGTACTGCAGTGCAATGCGCAGCGGCTTGGGCGCGGCCGGTTGGCAGGCACTCGTCGTCAACAGCAGTGCTAAAATTAGTATTAGGGCGATCATTCGCTTCATCGATAGCCTCGCTTTCCCTCGATAATTAGACAGTTACCCGCTTCGTCTAACAACTTTAATTCTTCGTAAAACTGCGCAATGCACGCCACCAATTGACGCTCTGTCGAGGCGCTAATTACGGCGTAGCCGCAGCGCGCCGCGGCGCTTTCCACTTCTGGTATCACGTCGCCAATGGCGTAATGCAGGCCAAACTTCAACAGCCAGCTGTGTCGGCGCGGTCGTTCGATGCGGGCAATTTTGCCCGCCTTGGCAAAGAACAACTGAACCGATAGCGGCTTTTCATTTTGTAGTGCATTGTAACCGCTTAGCATTGATACGTCAACCGGCCGACCGGTCGTCAGCGCAATTTGCGCCCCTAAAATGTCAAAGCCCGTTAGCGCCTCAATAAATACGTCTTCGTGGGCGCCGCCGATGCGACTGGCAATTTCGTTGATTAAAACGCCGTCTTTGCCAACCAAAAACTGATAGTAAATCGGCCCGTTTGCAATGCCGGTCAGCGCCGTAATGCGCCGCGTCAAGGCGGCAATTGTCGCGCCCTGTTGGCCGACTTGAACAGACGGGTGCTCATGTGAAATGCAAATGCCCAACTTGTCGGCATCGCCAAAAGTGACGCGGTCAGTCAGCGTCAAAATATGGCAAACGCCGTCGGCCACCCAACCGCTGACGGTCACTTCGCGGTTGGGGTAATAGCGCTCGACAACTGCCCTATTGCTGCGCGACTGGGCGCATGCCGCTGCAATTTTAGCGCCTAAATCGGCCGCCTCGTCGACCAAGGCAATGCCGCGCTGGCCTTGACAATCGGCCGGTTTGACAACTGCCGGCAACAGTGCCTGACAATTGTCAGCGGGCGGCGCCGCGCAGTAATCGGTTTGCGCCAATCCAGCGCTGCTAAACAGCGCCTTCATCGCCAGCTTATCGGTAAATAGGCGCGCCTGCTGCACTGTCAAATGATAGGGCAAGCCCAGACGGGCCGATACGACGGCCGCCGTCAGCACCGGCTGGTCGGTCGCCACCACCATTAGGGCCTCGGCCGACTGCGCCGTAGCCGCCCGCAGCGTCTGCTCTTCTGAAAAGGCGTCGGCCAAGATGGCCGCATCGGCAATCGCTTTGCCGACCGATTTTTCGTTATAGTCGCAGGCAATTACAAAATGCCCAGCGGCGCGCAGCCGCTCAATTGCCAGCAGCTGATTGGGGCCGCTGCCCAATATCATAATTCGCATATTACCATCCGTAGGTTTTTACTATATTGAAAAACAGTTTGATTTTATCAGTTAATTTATAGCGACTGGGCTGCCCCGCCGCCGGATCGTAAAAGATGTTTTCAACCGCCCTAGCGCGCTTTAGCAGCTCGCATGACGTATAAAAAAAAGCGGCGTCAAAAGCGGCGGCGTCAAATAGTTTTCGCTTAAAGCAGCGATAGCTCGACACGTAATAGGGCGTTGCCATCGGCCAGTGGCGATTGATTAAGCGGCTAACCGGTAACGAAAAAAAGGCGCGCAGCGGCGAGTGTTTTTTGACCCGTTCGATGCCAAAGGCGATATCTGCCCACTGTAGCGACGCCAATAGCTGGCCGATAATGGCCAAGTCGTGTTTGCCGTCGTCGTCTAATGTGATGATAATATCGCCACAACTGGCCTTTATGCCGCGCGCCGTCGCCCGCTGCTGACCGCCCCGCCCGTCGCATTCGAGCAGCTTGACAAAGCGCTTTTGCGACAGGTCGGCCAGCACCCGTTTGGCCTCGGCCGCGCTGCCGTCGTCGACTAAAATGCACTCAAACTGCCTGTTTAGCGCCGTTAACTGGCCTGCCAGTCGTTCGATGTAGGGGCCCAACGCCGCCGTGCAATTATAAACCGGAATGACGACCGAAATCACGATTTGCTCCAGTAGTCGTTCAGCACCGTCATAATGTCGTTAAACTGTTCAGTTGGCAGCGCCGCATAGAGTGGCAAACGCACTAATCTTTTAAATATTGTGTCGAAGTAACTGTCGCTGACGCAGTTGCGCCCAACCGTTTGCCCCATTGGCGACAAGTGCAGCGGCACAAAGTGACGCGCCACCGTTATAGCGCGCGCCGCCATAGCGGCGATAAAGTGATCGGCGCGCTCGACTGTCGCGAAGACGACGTAGAATAAATGGTAATTATTGACGCCATCGCCGGCCGAAAAGCCGCTCGACCAGTCTAGTGTTTGATCGCCAAGCGCTTCAAAAAACTGGCAATAGGCCAAAAATTGGGTTTTTCTACGCGCTAGCATTTGGTCGCGGCGCAGCAGCTGGCTGTGCAGTAGCGCCATGACCAATTCAGATGGCGCCGCACTTGAACCGAGTGCTTGCCAACTGTAATAGCTGCTGTCACCCCTGATAAATTCTGCCCGATTAGTGCCCTTGTCGAGCCAGTATTCGAGTTGTCGCTTAAACTGTAATGTCGTTTGATTGAGCAGTAGGGCACCGCCCTCGCCGGCCGTTTCATTTTTAGTTTGATGAAAGCTAAAACAACCAAAGTCGCCATAGCTGCCCAGCGCTTTGCCCTTGTAAAAGGCGCCATAGGCCTGTGCGGCATCTTCAATCACGACAATGCCGCGCGCCCGGCAATAGTCGACAATGCTGTCGATATCTTCACAAATGCCGCCGTAGTGCACGACGATAACCGCCTTGCTGCGCGCGCTGACGACTTTTTTTAAATCGGCTAAGCGCAGGCAGAGCGTACGACGACTGACGCCGCAAAAAACTGGCACGCCGCCGGCCAATAAAACGGCGTTGCCAGCACTCGGAAAACTATAGGTCGGCACAATTACTTCGTCGCCGGCCGATACGCCAGCCAAGCGCACTGCTATTTCGAGGGCGTGCGTACAGGAATGCGTCATCGCCACGTGGGGTGCGCCACAAAACTGGGCAATTAAAGCCGCGTTTTTTTGGGTATAAGTACCACCGGCGGCAATTTTTTCACTTTTTAAGGCCGCTCGAACGGCCGCAATATCGTCGTTTTCAATTGTTGGCTTGTGAAACATTTTAACCTCGGAGAATATATGCAAATACTCGACTGCACCGGCGAACTCTGCCCAATACCAGCTGTCAAGACAAAAAAACACTATGAGGCCCTCAAAGCGGGCGAGCAACTAACCGTTATCACCGACTACATCTGCGCCACTGAAACGATTGAAAATTATGTCAAAGGCGTCGGCGGCAGCTGTCAAATTAGCGAAATATCAGTTGGCAGCTGGCGCATTGAAATCGAAAAGCGCTAACAAAAACCGTCTTTGCCGATATCGATAAAGGCCTCGACCGTTTCGCGCACCGACTTGCCCAAACTGGCAATTGGCTTACTCAACATGTAAATATTGTATTCCATATTGAGTCCGGCCACTTCGATGACGCGATAGCGCCCCTCGTGTATCTCGCGCTTAACCGCCGTATAGGGCAAAAACGAAATGCCGTAGTTGTTTTCAATCGACGATTTTACGGCCGAAATTGAATCGACTGCAAAGATGATATTCATATCGTCAAACGATATGCCCCCTTCAATTAATTCCGTATTCAAACAAGAATTGACGCTGTCGATGTCCTTTAGCGTGACAAATTCGTATTCTTTTAACTGTTCAAGTGTTATCTTGTCTTTAACGGCGCTCTGCTGCGATGCGCAGAGCACTAATTTTTCGTAGCCTATCTTATGGCTGAAAAGGTTTTTATCTTCAATTTTTTCGCTGACAAAGCCAATGTCGCAAATGTCGTTTAAGATATCGCGCAAAGTTTTTTCATTGCTGCTCGACATCAACTCATAGCGATGATTGGGATAGAGCTTTTTAACGCGGTACAAACTACAGGGTATCGAGTAATTGACCAAGCTCCAAGTGGCGTTAATGCGCACCGTGTCGAGCTTGCGCTCAAGCTGATCTAAATCTTCGAGCATGCGGTCGTAATTGCGCATGATATTTTCGCTGTACTTTAAGACCACCTCGCCCATTTCGGTCGGTCGAACACCGCTATTTGAGCGAATTAACAGTTTTTTGCCGAGGCGGTCTTCAATCCGATTGATCATCTGACTGAGTGCCGACTGCGAAAAGTGCGTGCGCTGCGCCACCTTAGAAATGCTCTTCGCCTCGACCACTTGCTTAAATAATTTCAATGAGCTTATATTCATATTATCACCTCGACAGACTGCCATCGCAACGCGTTAACGTTTATTATACTATACCACATTTTCGTCATTGTTATAAGTTTTTCTTATATTGAATTGGCAAAACGATTACACAAATCGCTGCTAAAATGATAAAATATAGGCGGAAATTGTTAAATGTGTGTCAATGAACAAGAGGTGAAACATGTCAGAAACCACGAGTACGAGCACGACGGAAACGACCAGTTCGATTCGTCGCTCAAGTTCGCGGGCGCGTCGACGTAAGCCCAAACCAAATCAAATACCCTTTGGCTTCGCCTTAGGTGCCGTTATTATTGGCGTGGCAATCGCCCTGGCCAGCAATTCGGCAATGACGGGCTTTTACTGGATAACGGGTATTGCCTTTGGCTTTATCCTGCAGCGCGCGCGCTTTTGTTTTACGGCATCAATGCGCGACCCCTATTTGACGGGTGGTACGTCACTGTCGCGCGCGGTGCTGATTGCGTTTGCCGTGACGACGATTGGCTTTGCCGCCATCAAATACGGCTATTTTGTCAAGGGCTTACCCATTCCGGGAATGAGCTATGTCGTACCGATTAGTTTGGCGACGGTCTTTGGCGCATTTATCTTTGGCATCGGCATGGTTATTGCCGGTGGCTGTGCTTCTGGTACGCTGATGCGCAACGGCGAGGGCTTTACGATGAATATGCTGTCGTTAGTATTCTTCATCATCGGCTCGCTGTGGGGTGCACACGATTTTGAATTCTGGAAGTACAATTTTATTGCAAAGGGTAAGGCCATCTTTTTACCCGACGTATTTGGTTGGGCTGGTGCCGTTGTCATTCAGCTCGCAGTTATTGCCCTGCTCTACATAGCGGCGATAAAGTATGAACAAACGAGATCACAAAGTCACTAGGAGGGAATCATGAAAGAAGTCGTATTGGATTGTTTAGGCGAAGCTTGCCCAGTGCCATTGGTAAAGGCGCAAAATGCAATTAAAGAGTTAGAAGTTGGCGATATTTTAATTTTACAAATCGACCACAGCTGCGCCATGAAGAACACACCCGAATGGGCACGTGGCGACGGTCACAATGTCGAAGTTGAAGAAGTCGATGACGGCGAATGGGAAGTTATTATTGAGAAAGTGAAATAATATGTTTAAAAAGTTCTTTGATACTTTAAAAGATAAGCCGATTTACAAAGACTGGTTTAAAAACCCGCTCACCTACGTAGCCGGCGCCATGCTGTTGTCGCTGTTTCAAATTGTCACCTTGGCAGTTACCGGCAACCCGTGGGGCGTGTCCGGCGTATTCGCCAACTGGGGCGCCTGGATATACGAGGCCTTTGGCGGCAGCGTCGACAAGTGGTACTACTTTTCGAGTAGCGCAGCTCAGGCCACATTAGAGGGCGGCATCTTAAACCACCCCGACTCGTGGCGCAACCTCGGCATCATCTTTGGTGCCTTATTTGCAACGCTAATGGCCTCGCAGTTTAAGCTAAAGATTATTAAATCGCGCAAGCAAGTTATCGCTGCAATCGCCGGCGGCCTACTGATGGGCTACGGCGCCAGAATTGGCTTTGGCTGCAATATTGGCGCACTTTACAGCGGTATCTCATCGCTGTCATTATCGGGCTGGGTATTCGGTTTCGCCATGTTCTTTGGCGCAATGGTCGGCAGTAAATTGCTCGTCAAATACTTTATGTAGCGCCAACAGAACGAATACAATAAGCAGTTAAGGGGGCGGTATCACTACCCCTTTTTAAAAAAAGGAGTTAGAGTATGGCAAGAGAAAAGAAAGTGGAAAACTACGACGTCGTCATTATCGGCGGCGGCGCCGCCGGTTTAACTGCCGGCATCTACGCCGGTCGCGCCCGCTTAAAGACCATTTTAATCGAAAAGGCGCTAGTCGGCGGCTTGGCGACTTACACTAACGAAATCGCCAATTACCCCGGTTTTCCAAATGAACCAAAGGGCGAAGATATTACCAACTTAATGAAGGAACAAGCTAAAAATATGGGCGTCAAGTTCAAATTAACTGACGTCAAACACGTCGACTTAACGGGCAGCGAAAAAGTCGTCGAAACCTTTCGCAATAAATACATCGCCAAAACGGTGATTATCGCCACGGGCGGTAGGCCGCGCACCACTGGCGCACTCAACGAAGACAAATACCTATTTGACAAGGGCATCTCGTTCTGCGCCACCTGCGACGCCGCCGCCAACACCGACAAGCACGTCGTCGTCATCGGCAGTGGCGATGCCGCCATTGAAGAAGGCATGTTTTTAACCAAGTTTGCCAGCAAAGTAACCGTATCGGTCATGCACGACGAAGGCAAAATGGACTGTAACGAAATTGCCAAAAATCAGGCGCTGCAAAACCCCAAAATGGAATTTGTTTGGAACACCGTCGTACACAGCTTTGAAGGCGAAGATCACCTCGAACGCGTCGTACTGCGCAATTTAAAGACGCAAGAGCTCATTCCAATTTCATGTGACAACTGCTTTGAATTTATCGGCTACCTGCCGAACACCGAGTTGTTTGAGCAAAAAGTATCGTTGACACCACAGCGCTACGTCATTACCAACGAAAAAATGGAAACGTCAGTGCCCGGCGTATTCGCCTGTGGCGACGTGCGCGACAAGTGGTTAAAACAAGTTGCCACGGCCGTCGGCGACGGCGCCATCGCCGGCTTTGCCGCCGAAAAGTACATTGCCGAAAGCGAAGCCTACGAGCAAATTATCGAAAAGACGCATCAGCGCCCCGGCCTAATCTACTTGTACAATGCAATTGACGCGCCGTCGCGCAATTTCTTATCGACGATTGAAATGTACGAAAAAGAGCGTCAAGGCGAAGTCGACGTCACGCGCATCGACGTCTACAAGTCAAAGGGCTTGGCCAACCGCTTTGGCGTCAAAAAGTTTCCGGCCGCCGTCGCCATTCGCGATGGTGAAGTGCTGGTCACCTGCTACGACGAGTTGTGCCGCGACGGCTTCTGTACGACAATTTTTGACAATATGCTCGAAAACGCCTTGGTACAACCATAGCAAATACACGCTAAAAAGCGCCCGATTTGGGCGCTTTTTGTACTTTTAATGCGATTAAAACGCTATCCCTTGTCATTTCGAGCGAGCGAGTCGAGAAATCTCTGTTTTTCTGCGATTGAAACGAAAGCGCTTTCGCTTACACCGTCGTGATGGCGTAATTTTTTAGGAGGGTACGCTACGCTCAAAAAGCCCCTCTACAAAAACAACGCCACCCCGACGTGCTCAAACGCTTTCTGACAATCGCCCCCCCTGTCATTTCGAGTCGGTTGCTTAGCCGAGTTGGCCGCTTACGCGAGCAGTAAATCTTTGATTTACGACCAGCGCTAGTAAATCGAAGATTTACGACCAGGCCAGAGCGGTAGCGAGTCGAGAAATCTCTCAATTTTAGCGATTAAAACGCAAAGGAGTTGGAACCGTTTGAAAACGAAAGCAATTGCCCTATTAACATTGTTGTGTCTGTGCTGTTCAGCTTGTACGGACAGCTTACAAACCAATCAAGCGATAGATTTAAACAATATCGCCTATATCGTTTCTTTTAGTGGCTCAGATATGTATAAATTTGAAAACGCCATAATGGCAATTTATCGCGATGGTTCAGTAAATGAATATAAGCTCAATAGTAGCATGTCGATAGAAAATGGCTTTAAGACTGAAAAAGATTATAAATTTTTTCAAGGCAAGCAGATATTCATTATGAAATATCAAATGATGAAATCAAAAAATTCCATTTACTCGATGCTGAAGCGGGTGATTTTTTTGGCGTTTTCTCTGCGAATAACAACGAAAATAGCGATATACAAATTGTAAATTACGGTGGCACTGAAAATGGCTATTTGACGAAACTAATTGTCATCGACGAAGAAAAGCACGTATTCGATTTCTATAAAAAAATACTGTGTAATTTTGTCAGACGAGATAATTTAATTATTCTAAGTTACATCGACTTGACATCAAAACGTCCAGATAACAATTCTATAGGCATAAGTAATCTGGCAGTTTTTGATTTAGAGCGAGCAGAAATTATAGCAGAATTTGAACTGCCCACCATCTTTCGGGCAGAACCCGATATGAAAATATTGTATTCCGACGGCAAGGTGTTTCTATTTTCCAATAAATTAAATGAATACGGCAACTTTGCCGGCGAGTCATATCTTGGCGTATACGCTATTAAAGACAATGTGCTACAAGATATTGTCACTATGCCAAATATGCAAATTTTTCAGATTTACGAACGCAATTCAGAAATTATCGTCGTCGAAACAAACGGAAAAGTAAGTACCTATGATAAAAATATTGACCTAAAAGCGTCTTTTTCAATTGAGTTAAATGACACAATAAGGAAAGTACACCTCTATGATAATGTCCTTTACATTGCAACCATAGATGATAAACGCAATATCGTCATCGCCGAATATGACATCGATAGCGGTAGCAATATCAAAAAAAGCAATATTCCGCTACCAAAATCAATTAATTGGAAATACGAAAACTTTGAATTTTTGCCCGCAATATAAAGAATATAGAGCTATTGTGGTTAAGAAAACCCTATTTTTAGTTCGATTGAAACGCGGACTGAGGTACCCGGAGATACGGGCGGCGCAGCCGTGTTTGCGCAGCAAACATAATGAGCGGCTGAAATCGCTCTGCTTTACCGTTTCGCTAGGGCAACCTGCCAAAGGCAGAA
>PDWI01005767.1_pt1 | contig 15824 bp, 15 predicted proteins | sample 1430891 | NCBI WGS metagenome assembly PDWI01 (sample SAMN01162508, study PRJNA174530) | Oral metagenome, whole genome shotgun sequencing project. | biome: Marine environment; feature: Marine mammal; material: Swab sample of the gingival sulcus; isolation source: swab sample of gingival sulcus...
TTTATTTTATAAGCTCCATTACTTGCCACTTCTACTATATTATTACTTGGATTTTCTGGTTTTATATCTCCTTTTGCTTTTGTTTGCCATAGTAGAGCTGCCGCTAAAATCATTGCTAAATTTAATGCTTTTTTACTTTTTACTAAATTATCTTTCATCTTCACTCCCTCCCAAAATATTTATATCATAACAAACCTTTCCTTAACAAATAAATTGTACCCCCCCCAATCACTTTGTCAAGTATTTGAATATAAAATTTACTAATTTTTACTAATTTTTTCAATTAAATTCTTTATTATTTTTCAATTAGAACACTGCGCTTTACTTCATAGACCTCTTTTTCTGTGCTTTAGCTCGCAGTGAGCCGTTTTTTTAAATCAACCTATTAATTTTAAAGTGAAGCTTCAATTTCTCCAGTAATCTTTTTCTTACACTATATACAGTTCTGACATCTATTTTCATTTCTTCTGCTATATCTTCCATGCATAATCTTTGAAAATATCTCAGCTCAATAAAATTATAGTCTTTACATTCCTTTACCATCTCAAGAGCAACTCCTATTTTCGTAAGTAAATCATCATAGTGTCCATTTTCATTTAATTTTTCATATTTTTTATAACTAAACAAAACAGCTTCTATTTCTTTGAAAATTTTCTTATCTTTTTTCATTAGATCACTCCTTTTTTTATTTTTTTGAGAATGGAGGGTAGGATTTTTAATTAAAGTTTCTAATTCTTCATTAGTCAGGGCTTCGCCCTAAGAACCCCATAACAATTTTTATTTCAAAATGATTTTCTTAAGAGCCTTTAAAATTTCTCAGTAAAAACTTGTAATGAGTTTTAGAAAAACTTACGTGTCTGAGTGAAACGAGTTTGCAAGTTTTTCTTAACGAATTAGAGTTTTTATGTTTAAAGAAATTTTAGGCTCGTAAAAGACTTTTTGTTACTTTTTCATCTTTTGAAAAAGTAAGGTTTATTTTTAAAATGAAACTTTAAATTTTTTTATAAGCCTCTTATCTTCAAAATTCATCTCAATTTTTTCTAGCATTTGGCTAATTCTCGAATAAATTTTATTGCTATCTCCAAATTTTAAATGATTTTTCAATTTAAAATCAGTTAAATTTGTTGTTATAATCAGAGGTTTTGCAATAAGGTTTCTGGTGTTAAATAAATTATAAATTTTTTCTTCCCCCCAGTTTGCTCCATCTCTTCTATTTATTTGCTCACTGCCCACATCATCAACAAAAAGCATATCAACCTCTTTTATTGCAGTTAAAAATTTATCTTCTTCTTTAAAATCTTCTCTTAAAATTTTTAAATAATCTCCCAATCTTAAGCTAATTACAGAAAAACCTCTTTTTTCTAATTCATTACAAATACAGTTTGCTAAAAAAGTTTTTCCACTCCCAGCCACTCCTTGAAATAAAAATCCTCCACCATTTTTTAAATTTTCAGAGAATTTTTTGCAATATCCATAAGCATTTTCATATATTTTAGCCTCTTCTTTTGTCAAAATTGTTCTATCTATATTTGAAAAAATTTCTTTTTTCCCATTTCTAATATTCACAGAATACTCTTTAAATTTTTTTAGCCTAGCATTCACTCTATACTCTCTCATACATTTACAATCTCTGCCCATTTCATAACCTCTTTCATCAATAAAAGTTAAAGCTTCTTTGCAAACTTCACAACGATATTTATTTTCATCTATTTTTACTTCATCCAGATTTATATTTCTCTTTGCTAAAAAATCTCTAATTAATTTTTCTATATCATCTATTTTTTCCATAATAAATCCTCCTAGTTTTTTGAATAGGGCTTCGCCCTAAGAACCCCATAACAATTTTTATTTCAAAAAGATTTTCTTAAGAGCCAGTGAACCTAGCAAACGCGGGCTAGCTAAAAACTAAGTACTTAATTTTCTTTAAATTTATTATATAAAAATATTTTTAGAAATATAATGAGCCAGAACTGAAACGATTTTGAAATGAAAATGAAATTGTTTTTGAAATAAAAAAGCAGGGCATTTGTTCCAGCAAACACCCCACATAAAATACTAATATGTATTTTTAGATAGAATTAAAAATAAAACTATCAAAATTATGACAAAGTATAGCCTATTCATCTTATCACCTCCTTAAAAATAGGCTTTTGATGATTAGGTTTAAACCTAAATAATTATATCATTGACTTTTAAATAAATAAAGTGTATAATCAACTTAGATAGACAAAGTATAGAAAAAATTTAAACCTAAAATAACACTTGTTCCAGCAGGTGTTATTTTTTTTAAAGAAAACTATAGTTTACTTCATAAAACTATTTTCTAGTAATTAGAATTTCTAGCTAATAATCTAAAAATTATTTCGAAAATTATTTTACTTAGAGTTTGTTAAATAGTGAAATTATTCTTACAAAGTCTTATCCAGTGAGCATAGCGAACGCGGGCGAGCAAAAAGACAAATTATAATTTTTATTTTCTGTTTAATTTAAAATTTAAGTTTTTAATTATTAATTTAATTATATATATATTTATTTATATTAAATAAATTATTATTAATATATTATTAATTATATTATCTTCTATATTATTTATATATATTATATCTATATTATTAGGTACAATTTTTGTACCACCCCATACAATTTTCTGATATACCCCCAGTATAATTTTTGTACTATCTAGTAGATTTTTTGAACCGCCTAATAAAAAAACTTTACTACTAGTGAATCTTTTACATCACTTAAATTTGAATTTTATAAATAATTTTTAGACTTAAATTTTCTTTATCTAATTCAAACAAGTAAACCTAGCGAATTCTGGTAAGCAAAAAAAGTTAAACTATAATTTCCTTAGAGATAAAAAATAAAAAAGAATTGATATATCAATTCTTTTTGTTCATTAAAGTTTTATCTAAAATTTTATATTTATTTCTAGCTATTTTCTTTAAGACACCTTTCTCTAAATATTCTCCTAAAACTCTTGAAAGTGATGGTCTTGCAACTCCAAACCTCTCTGCCAAACCTTTTATACTTTCAATTTCTAACTCATGATTTTTATGCTTTTCTCTTATAAATTGATTAAATTTATCTCTTATGGTTTTATTATTTACACTAGACCAAATTTTTTTAGATAATAACTGTGTTTTATTAGAGATTTCATCTAAAAAATTCCTCAATATTCGTTCATTTTGAGACAAAATTTTCAAAAATTCTGCTTTAGATATTGATAAAATTTCAACATCTTCTTTTGCAAGCAAGTCAACTGGATAAAAATTTTTATTTCCAAAAATGAAAGCTGAAGCTAAAACATCTGTTTGTTTTAAATCTTCTATTTTTTTTATACTTCCACCAGAAGTTAACATCTCAGTTGTAATAGAACCTTTTAGTATAATTTTTATACCATCTACAACATCTCCTCGAAAAACAATACTATTATTTTTTTTATATTTTTTTATTTCATATTTTATATTTTTTAATATTTGTTCAATTTTCTCTGGCTCAATTCCATCAAAAATAATGCTTTTTTCTAATATTTTTATCATAAATTATCTCCTTGCCAAGTTAAAATATATCTGTTAAAATTGTTAATAAAATCTTATTCCTTAATTAATATTTTATTTAAAAAACTTAAATGAGGTGCCTTTATGAAAAAACTTATTATCACTTGTCCAACTTGCACTAAAAAAATGAAAATTTCAAACAAAATAGCAAAATATAAATGTCCTAGTTGCTATGCTATTTATAAATTTAATTTTATAAAATTTATTCTAATAAATATTGAGAATTTTTTTATACACTTGATTGATTCTATGATTTTTTTACCAAGAAAAATTCAAAAAAAATATAAAGATTTTATTGCTACCTACAGATATATGAAACAAGTTCGAACTAATATGAAAAACGATCCTAATTGGTCAAACTTTAGGAAGCAGCAGCAAGAAGAAAATAAATATTCTTCTTCAAAGAAAAGTTTTTTTGAAAATATAAAAAATAAATTTAGAAAATAATTTTTTAATTAGGGGAATCTAAAAAAAATACTCCCCTTTTTTATTTTTCAACTTGAAAATTTATTTGTAGTTTTTCCAAATCAGTCTCTAATTTTCTATATTTAATCCCTGCAGCATTAAGCATTTTTTTTGAAGCCTTATTTACATCTGTTCCCTCATATTTATTTGATAGATAAACTATTTCCTTTATTCCACTTTGTATAATAGCTTTACTACACTCATTACATGGAAAAAGTCCCACATATATAATACAATCTTTTAGTGATTTTATGCTATTTAAAATTGCATTAAGCTCTGCATGACAAACATAAGGATACTTTGTCTCTAAAAACTTCCCTTCTCTCTCCCACGGAAAATCTTCATCTTCACAGCCTTTAGGAAAACCATTATATCCAACTCCTACTATTCTTTTATCTTTATTCACAATACAAGCTCCAACTTGTGTACTTGGATCTTTACTTCTCATTGCAGATAAAATAGCAACCCCCATAAAATAATTATCCCAATTTATATAATTCCTTCTCATATTTCTCCTAAAAATTATTCATTTATAAAGTATCAATCTCTTTTTTAATTCACTATTATTTTACAATATCTTAAAATCTCAAAATTTAAATTTACTTCAAACAAATTTAAAAAATAACAAAAAGGCTACTGCAAAACACAGTAGTCTTTAAAATTCATTTTTTTAGTTGTCTTCTCCTGAAGTAGAATATTTTTTTATAAGTTCTGCTTCTGCTCTTTTTTCTTCTTCAATTTCTATTTTTTTTATAGATAATTTTATTTTTTTAGTCTCTTTATTAACTTCAACTATTTGAGCCTTAACTATATCTCCCTCTTTAAAGCTATCTCTAATATTTTTTATAAAATCTTTAGAAGCGAATTGTGTAGGAATAAATCCATCTATTCCTTTTATTAATTCAATGAACAAACCAAAATCTGCAACCGTTTTTATTGGTCTTTCAACAGTTATTCCTTCTTTAAATTCTTCCATAGCATTTTCCCAAGGACTTTTTCTTAGAGCTTTTATACTAGCTTTCATCTTTCTATTAGCTAAATCTAGTTCTGTAACTTTTAATTCAACTTCTTGTCCTACTTCAAATTTAACTGTCTCTTCTCCTATCCAGTTATAATCAGAGCAATGAACAAAAGCATCTACTCCTTCTTCAATTTCAACAAACATTCCAAAATTTTTAACTTCAACAACTTTTCCTTTAAGAACCGTTCCCACTGCAAACTTTGTTTCTGCTTCATCCCAAGGATTTGCAACTAATTGCTTAATTCCAAGTTTTAATCTTCTTTCTGGAATTTGTAATTCAATTATTTTAACTTTTATCTTTTCCCCTTCTTTTACATAATCAGTAATATTAAGTCTTTTCTTAGTCCAACTAAAGTCTGAAATATGAACAAGCCCTTCAACTCCTTCTTTTACTTGGACAAAAGCTCCATAAGGTAAAACTTTAGTTACAATCGCTTCTAATTCATCTCCAGTTTTTAAATTTTCGATAGTTTCCCAAGGATCTTTTTCTAATTTTTTAATAGACAATTTTATATTTTTCTTTTCTTCATCTAAAGAAACTATTACTGCTTTTACTTCATCTCCAACTTTGTAGACTTCTGATAATTTATCTATTCTTTTCCATGAAATTTCAGAAATATGAATAAAGCCTCTCAAATTACCTATAGCTACTGCAAGTCCAAAATCCAAAACATCCAATATTTTACAGTCAACAACTTGATCAACTTCAAGTGCCGCAAACTCTTTTTCTTGGTTTAAAAGTCTTATTTCTTTTACTGAATAAGTTATTTTCTTTTGTCTTTTATCTCTTTGATCCACTTTAACATCTTTAACTATTACAGGAATTTTTCTTCCAACTACCTTATCATCATTTGGTGAAATTTCTGATAATGAATTTGGTAAAAATCCTGGGTAAAATAAAGCTTGAACTAAATATCCACCCTTAATTTTTCTTGTTATTGTTCCCTCTAAAACAGTTTTATTGTTGAATGAATCTTCTATTTTACTCCAATTTTTTTCTATCTCAATTTTCTTTCTTGAAGCATTTATAAATTCTTGATCATCATCCAATTCTTGAAGCCCTGTAATCATAACTTCGACAGTATCTCCAATATTATATCCTTCCAATTCTTCTGTTCTTACTCTTACTGCTGTTCTCTCTCCAGGTACATCAAGATAAGTATAATTTAAGTCCATCATATTTATGACTCCCTCCACTCTCTTATCTTGATTTTGTTCAAAATCCTCCAACATTGCTAAAAAATCTTGATCGTGATTCTCTTTTAAATTAGGCATTCTATATCCCCCTTATTTTATTTTCTATATTTTTTATTATTACTTCCGGCGTTGATGCTCCAGCTGCTATACCAACTGTCTCTGCTTCTCTAAAAAAAGCTAAATCTAATCCAAATTCATCCTCAATTAAAATAGTTTTTTCATTTATTTTATAAGATATTTCATATAATTTTTTTGTATTTGAACTCTTCCTATCCCCAATTACAACCATTCTATCTACTTTTTTTGCCAATTTTTCAACTGCTCTTTGTCTAACAGCTGTCGCTCCACAAATTTTATCAAATATATTAATATTCCTATATGAATTTTTAAAATATTCTTTTATTTCTTCAAATTTTTTCTTATTTAGTGTAGTTTGTGTCGACAACAAATATTTTTTTTCTTTATCTATTATAATTTTCTTCGCTTCTTCTATATCACTAAATATTTGAATATCATTAGCAAAGGAAATAATTCCTCTTACCTCAGGATGATTCCTATCTCCAACAAATAAAATACTATAACCCTCTTCTGTTGCAAATTCTATTTCTTTTCTTATTTTACTAACAAAAACACAAGTAGCATCATATATTTTTACTTTTCTATTTTTTAATTTTTCATAAACTTTTTTAGACGTCCCATGTGCTCTTATAACTACTATATCTCCCTTTGCTAAATCATCTTTTTCTTTTAAAAGTTCCTCTTCAGTAATAACTTCAAAACCTTTTTCTTTCATAGTAGCCATAACATGAGCATTATGTACTAACATTCCTAAAATATATTTTCTATTATTTACTTTTTCAAGAGAATCACATATATTAACAGCTTCTAACACACCAAAACAAAAACCAATGTGTTCAGCTCTAATGATTTTCATTCTCTATTACTCCTCATTGAACTTCTTAACTTCTATAAGCTCTATTAACTCCTCTAACATTTCATCTTCATCAGAACCATCTACTATTAGTTCCAACTCTCTTCCTTCTTCTGCTGCAAGTAACATAAGTCCCATAATACTTTTCCCATTTACAGTTTCATCTTCTGTTTTTACAGTTATTTCAGAATCATACTTTGTTACCAGTTTTACAAATAATGAAGCAGGTCTTGCATGAAGTCCTTTTTTATTTTTTATTTTTGTCTTTACAGTTCTCATAAATACCCCTCCAACATTTGACATAAGACTCGCTATTATTATATCAAAAAAGTATAATTTCTTCCAATGACTATTTCATCATTTTTATTTTTTATAATATTTATCTCATTTTACATTATATCAAAAAAATAAACTTTTTTATAGCTTTTTTTTATTTATATTTGTAATCTATCTAAAATCATTATATAATAATACTTAAAAAAACTATTTATAAGTTTTGTTATCTATTAAATTTTTATTTTTTATATTTTTAAGGAGGCGAAGTATGAATAACTTACTTGAAAATTTCGGTGTAAACTGTTTTTCAGAAAAAAATTTAAAAAACAGGGTCCCTGACTATATTTTCAAAAAATTTCTAGAAATTAGAGAAGGAAAAGAAGAATTGACTATTGAAATAGCTCATATAATTGCAAATGCAGTTAAAATGTGGGCATTAGAAAAAGGTGCAACTCATTTTACTCATTGGTTTCAGCCCCTTACCGAACTAACTGCTGAAAAACACGAATCTTTTGTCTCAATAAATTCCGATGGAAGCAGTATAGCTAAATTTTCAGGCAAAGATTTAATAAAGGGAGAATCTGATACTTCATCTTTCCCAAATGGAGGTCTAAGATCTACTTTTGAAGCTAGAGGGTATACCGCTTGGGATATTAGTTCTCCTATGTTTTTAAAGGGAGAAGATGGTGCAAAAACTTTATATATTCCAACTGCTTTCATAGGATATAATGGTGAAGCACTAGACAAAAAAGTTCCTTTATTACGCTCTATCAAAACTTTAAGAAGAGAAGCATTAAAAATACAAAAAATTCTTGGAGATAACAAAACAAAAAATATAGATGTTACTCTTGGAGTTGAACAAGAATACTTTTTAGTTGATAAAAAATTCTTTTTTAAAAGACAAGATTTAGTTTTATCTGGAAGAACTGTTTTTGGTTGTCTTCCACCAAAAGGTCAAGAATTTAATGATCATTATTATGGTACAATTAAAGAAAGAATAGAACTTTTTATGTCTGAATTAGATAATGAACTTTGGAAAGTTGGAATAATGGCGAAAACAAAACATAATGAAGTTGCTCCAAATCAATTTGAAATAGCTTTAATGTTTAATACTGCAAATGTTTCTGTTGATCAAAACCAAATAACTATGGATATGATAAAGAAAGTTGCTAACAGACATGACTTAGTTGCTCTTTTACATGAAAAACCATTTAAAGGAGTTAATGGATCAGGAAAGCATTGTAACTGGTCTTTATCAACTGACACAGGAATAAATTTATATGACCCTGAAAACCTATCAAAAGATAATTTAAGTTTTCTTGTATATTTAATGGCTATGATAGAAGGTGTAGATAAGTACTCTTCTGCTCTTAGAGCGACAACTGCTACTTCTGGGAATGACCACAGATTAGGTGGACACGAAGCTCCTCCTGCAATCATTTCAATTTTTATCGGAGAACAATTGGAGAATATTTTAGAAAATATTGAACACATGAATTTTGAAGGTGCAACTTCTACTTTAAATGAAATTGAAATTGATGCTAATATTTCTAAAATTCCAAAAGATATTTCTGATAGAAATAGAACTTCTCCTATGGCATTTACTGGGAATAAATTTGAATTTAGAATGCCAGGTTCAAGTGCTTCTCCTGCAACACCAACTTTTGTTTTAAACACTATTGTTGCAGATGTACTAAAAGAGTATCATTCATATATTGAAGAAAATTTAAAAACATATTCCTTGGAAGAAACAATTATAAAATTGATAAAATCTCATTATAAAGAACACAAAAAAATTATTTTTAATGGTAATGGTTATGAAGAAAAATGGATAAAAGAAGCTCAAAAAAGAAATTTACCTGACTTAAAAAATACAGTTCAAGGACTTCCAGCCCTTATTGAAGAAAATATTATAAATCTTTTTGAAAGAAACGAAGTATTAACTAGAAATGAATCTATGTCAAGATTTCATGTATATGTTGAAAGATATAATAAGCACTGTAATTTGGAAATAGCAACTGCTATAAAAATTGCAAGAAATCAAATTTATCCATTCATAATAAAATATATTTCTAATCTTTCAAAATCTATTCATCGTTCAAGAAAAATTTTTGCTGAAGAAAACTTATTCGAGATAGATATTAAATTTTTAAAAGAAATCATTTTATTAAAAAATGAAATGATAGTTTTAACTTCTGAATTGGATTTTTACCTTGCAGAAGCAATGAAAATTGAAAATTCTCACAAAAGAGCACTATTTTACTCAAATGATGTTTTACCTATCTTAAATAGATTAAGAACAGCTGTTGATAATTTAGAAAATAAAACAGCTTCTGATTCTTGGCCTATTCCAAGTTACTATGATTTACTGTTTAATTTGTAAAAATATATCAATTTATTTTTAAATTTTAGAGGAGCTTGTATGAAAAATAAAATTTTTTTCGGGATTATTTTAATAATTATTGGCTTATATCAAATTTTTGGAAAGTTTATGAATCTAGATGCTCTTAATTATATTTTAAATTATCAATCTATTTTAATTCTAATTGGAATTTATTTATTATTTAAGAACAAAGGACAAAGTATAGCAGGAATATTTTTAATCGCTTTCGGTATTTATTCCTACTTAAAAGATTTTATAGAACCCAAATATTTAGAAGTAATAACTCCTATAATTATTGTCATAACTGGAGTATTATTAATATTTTTAGGTCTTAAAAAACGTAATTAATATAATACGAGAAAAAAAACTAATAACAAAAATTTGGAAGTAAATTTAAGAACAGAAGAAATAATAATTAAAGATCTTTATAAAGTTTTAGGTGCTTTAATGATTTATTAATCACAATTCAATTTTTTTCTTTCTCTCAAATTCTAAAAAAAAAAATAGCACTTGGCTTTTTATTTTAGACAGTTCTTAATTATTTATAAAACCAATTAGTTAGTCTAATACATATAAAACACATTCATTCTAAAAATGGGTAGAATTCATTTTCTACCCATTTTTTTATTTTTCTATAATTTTTCTATAATTTCCCAAAATACAAGAGCTTATTTTTTTATTTTTAAATTCATATTTTTTTGTTTCAGTCTCAATTTTTACAACTGGCATAATTCCGAAAAGTGAATTTGTTAAAAATACTTCTTCAAAATTTTTTAAATCTTCCAAATAAATTTCTTCTTCCTTCACTTCAAAATTAGAAATTATATATTTTCTTAAAGTTCCATTCAAAAGTCCACAAGTCAAAGCTGGGGTGTATATTTTATTTTTTTTTACAAAAAATATATTACTAGTTGCTCCCTCTGTAATTTGTTTTTGTGAATTTAAAAAAATCGGTTCATCAAAACCTAAAAGTTTACTTTGTCTTTTTTCTAAAATATTATCTCCATAATTTAAAGTTTTATGAAAAGTAAAAATCGATTTTTCATTTCTCAAAGTTCTCGTTATATTTAAATTAAAACCTTTTTCAAAATCTTGTTTCTTATAATTATAGTCTCTTTTTAAAAATATTTTATTTTTTTCTGAAACTATTATTTTTAAAACTTGATTTTCTTCCTCTTTTGAAAAATTTTTCTCTAAAAAATTTTCTATTTCTTTTTTTGATAAAAATTCATCAGAAATTTTTAATTCTTTTAGGCTATTATTTATTCTTTTTAAATGTTCATCTAAAAAAATTGCTTTCCCTTTATAAATATAGATTGTTTCAAAAGCTCCAAGTCCAAAGCTATACCCCTCATCTAAATCTATCTTCATATTTTTCTCCCATTATCAACTCACTCATATCTATAGCACTTACTGATAACTTTCTTAGCTAAAACAAAGACTCTAAAACCGCTTTTGCTTTTTGCAATGTTTCTTCATACTCAAATTCTAAATCAGACTCACAAGTTATTCCTCCACCTACACCTAAATAATATTTTCCATTTTGATGAACAGCTGTTCTTATAACTATATTCAAGTCTGAATCCCCATTTAAAGAAATATATCCGAATGAACCTGTGTATAGATCTCTTCTTGAATTTTCAAGTTCATCTATAATTTCCATCGCCCTTATTTTAGGTGCTCCTGTTATTGAGCCACCAGGAAACATAGCTTTTATAACGTCGACAAAATTATAATTCTCTCTCAATTTCCCCATAATCGTTGAAACTAAATGGAATACTGTCGAATAAGTTTCCACTTCAAATAGCTCCTCGACTTTTACAGAGCTTTTTTCACAAATCCTATGTAAATCATTTCTTTCTAAATCTACAATCATTAAAAGTTCACTTCTATCTTTTTCAGAATTTAGCAATTCTTGTTTTAACTTTTCATCTTCTTCTTTATTTTTACCTCTTCTTCTTGTTCCTTTTATAGGTCTTGTTTCTATTAATCTATTTTTTATTTTAATAAATCTTTCAGGAGAAGCACTTACAATTTGAAAATCTCCGTAGTCTAAATATCCTCCAAAAGGTGAAGGATTATGTGTTCTCAAATATTCAAATACTTCTAAAGGTCTCTTTGAGCTTTCAACAACTAATCTTTGAGTCATATTTGTAATATAAATATCTCCCTCAATTATATAATTAATCATCTTATCTATTGCTTTTAAATATTCTCTTTTTTCAAAATTAGATTTAAAATTTGCTAACTTATTTTCTTTAACCAAATTTTTTATTTCGAAGAAATTTTTATTTTTTTCTAATAAATTTTCTATATATAAAAAATCTTTCTCATCTTGATATGAAATAAAAATAGTTTTATTTCTTTTATCTTCTATGATGAAAGTTTTATAAAAAGTTACGATAGCTTCCGGAATATTTAAATCTTTTTTATGTCTTGTTTTGATGTTTTCAAACTTTCTGCCATAATCATATGAAAAATAAGAAATTGCTCCTGATATTAGAGGTAAATTGTATGAATTCTCCATTTTATTTTCTTTTAAAAAAGTACTTAAATATTTTTCAAAATCTTCATTACTTTCTTTATTGTTTATATAAAATTTATTTTCTTTCTCTCTTAACTCTAAGTATGAATTTGTTGCAATTATAGAATACTGTCCGTACTTATTTTCTAAAGAAGAATCTAAAAAAGCCACATCTTTCCCTATTTCTTTATCATTCTTTAAAATTTTAAAAATTTTATAAATATCTATGCTCCCTGATATTTTTTTTACTTTTATATTATTCTCTACTTTAAGCATTTTAACCAACCTCCTATTTATTACTCCACCATGACTCTGATAAAGCTATAAAATTTCTTATCATATCGTGACCATATTCAGTTAAAACTGCTTCTGGATGAAATTGAACTCCATATAACGGATATTTTTTATGTGAAATTGCCATAACCACATTATCTTGTGTCTTTGCATCTACGATAAAATTTTCTAATAATTTTTCTTCATGAACAATTAAAGAATGATATCTCGTCACACTAAATTCTTTTGGAAGATTTTTAAATATATTTTTTTGATTAGTTATTATTTTATTTACTTTTCCATGCATAGGTTTTTTACCTTTTGTAACTGTATCTTCTCCACCAAATACATAAGCTATTATCTGGTGGCCCAAGCAAACACCAAAAATAGGAATTTTTTTATAGTATTTATTTACTATTTCCTTACATACTCCACAATCTTTAGGGCTCTTAGGTCCTGGAGAAATTATTATCCCATCTAATTTTTTATTTTTTATTAAATCATCTATATATTCTAATTTTATTAAATCATTTCTCAAAATTTCCATCTCTATATTTTCTTCTGAAAAATAACTCACAAGATTATAAACAAATGAATCATAATTATCTACCATTAAGTACATATCAAAATTCGTATTTTAGTTTTCCTAAAACACAACCTCCTTCTAAGTAATATTTTATCTTAATCATTCTAACATACTTTTTAATTTTTTTATAATAAAATATATAAATCTACACCCTAATTTTCGCCATTTTCCCATGATAATATTTAATTTCTGTAAAGGAAATATTTTCTCCACCTTAAATCAAAAAACATAACTTATTACAAAATAAGACCTCAGCATTAATAACACTTAAAGTCTACAAAAAAAGAAACCCCTATGATGAGTAGGAGTTCCTTTTTTATATTATTATAAGGTTGGTATGATATCACATTTATTTTGTATATTTAATTTTGTTTAGCAAACCAAATAAAATATGCATTTTTTAAATAAAACCTTTTTCTAATTCTCTAGGTTTTATTTGACTAAAATTATTTTATTTTGCTAAACAAAATTGAATTTCAAAACAAAAATAAGTCTATGATTAATTGTATCACCTCTTTCCCCACTTGTCAACCCTTTTTTTATTTTTTATTTCCTAATAATTTTTTCAAAACTTTTATATGAGAATAGTCTGTTCCGCAACATCCTCCAACTATATCTATTAGCTTATATTCTAACAAATACTCAATCCTTTTTTTTAACTCATCCTCTTTTTCTTTATATTTCCCATTTTTATCTGGTAACCCTGCATTAGGATAAAATACTATAAACTTATTTGTCTCTTTTTTCATTCTTTCTATAAAAATATATGAATCCCAACTTCCAAAAGAACAGTTTATTCCAAAACCTATTATTGATTCTCTATCTATTTTTTTTATAAATTCTTCGATAGATTCTCCACTTAATAACTCTCCGTTCTTATCAACTGTTATTGAAGTCAAAATAGGAACTCTGATATTTTTTTCTTGAAAAATTTCTTCACTTGCATCTAAAGCTACCATAATATTTTTAATATCACAGATAGTTTCGAATAAAATTGCATCTACCCCTCCATCTATAAGACCTAAGATTTGTTCTTTAAATGCATTTTTTAATTTTAAAGTTTTCTCTCTTATTTTTTTTTGACTGTTTTTTTCTAAGAAACTTAAACTCAAACTAGTTGGCCCTACTGCTCCAAAAATATAAATTTTTCTATTGCTTTTTTTTGCTGCTTTCTTTGCTATTTCAACTGATTTTTTAGATAATTTGTAAACCTCCTCTTCTAAACTATATTTAAATAAATTTATTGAGTTACAATTAAAACTATTAGTTTCTATAATATCGGCACCTGCTAAGATATATTTTTCATGAATTTCTTGTATTAGATCCTCTCTAGTTTTATTTAATATTTCATAACAATTTAAATTTCCTTGAAAATCTTGAGAATTTAATTTATATTTTTTTAAAATAGTTCCCATGGCACCATCTAAAATTAAAACTTTTTCTTTTAATGCTTTTTCTAATGTCATTTTACTCTCCTATTATAAAAAAATTATAAATAATCAAGATACGAAAATTCTTTCCCCTTATGTTTCCACTTTAAAATTTTTTCCAAATTTATATTTTTAGTTGACTGCATAATACTTTTTTTAATATTGGGATTAGTTTTTAAAAGTTCTGCAAGTAAATCTTTTGTTTCTTTTCTCTTGCTTGAAGTTTTTCCAGCTGCTACAGTGCAACCACAATTCATAAGTGAAAGTCCATTATAGTTAACCCATTTTTTTATATCTTTTTCTTCAACGTAAAAAAGAGGTCTTATGAGCTCTAAACCTTCAAAATTTTGAGATTTTAATTTAGGTAACATCGTTTCAAATTTCCCCATGTAAAACATACTCATAAGAGTTGTTTCAACTACATCATCAAAGTGATGTCCTAAAGCCAATTTATTACAACCAAGTGCTTGTGCTTTTGTATATAAACTTCCTCTTCTCATTTTTGCACACATATAACAAGGATAATCCTGTGCTATTCTTTCAGCAACTTCAAAAATATTATCATCATAGAGTTCACAAGGGATATCTAAATACTCTAAATTATTTTTTAATTTCTTAGAATTTTCGTCATTAAATCCAGGATTCATTGAAATAAAAACTACTTCAAATTTTGTTTTACTTGCTCTTTTTAATTCTTGAAAAAGTTTTGCAAGTAAAATACTATCTTTTCCTCCAGAAATTGCAACGGCAATTTTATCTCCATCTTCTACCATAGAAAATTCTTTTAAGGCATGAATAAAAGGTGTCCAAAGTTTTTTTCTATATTTTTTTTGAATACTTTTCTCTATATCAGAAAGAGTTTTTAATGGAACTTCAGGAATTGTAATTTCACAGGTTATATCCCCTAAACTACTCACCTCTATATTGGCATTGATTTTTTTCATTGTATCTCCTTAAACTTTTTATTCTTGTACATTATATACCAAAAAACTTTATTAAATCAATACAAAAAAAGATATATTCATAAGAATATATCTCTTTAAATTTACTAAGTTTTTTATAAATCCTAGAATAATCCTGAGATTACTCCATTTTCATCTATATCTATTACTTCTGCTGCTGGCTTTTTAGGTAATCCTGGCATATCTATTATTCCTCCTGCCATTACGATTACAAAT
>PDWI01010107.1_pt1 | contig 15824 bp, 12 predicted proteins | sample 1430891 | NCBI WGS metagenome assembly PDWI01 (sample SAMN01162508, study PRJNA174530) | Oral metagenome, whole genome shotgun sequencing project. | biome: Marine environment; feature: Marine mammal; material: Swab sample of the gingival sulcus; isolation source: swab sample of gingival sulcus...
TCAAAAACTTGGTGACGAAGAAATGGAATACGAAGCAAAGAGCACATATATGATAGTCATTGCTTTCAGTAATGAACCTGAAAAAATGCTTGCATGCTTCCCATGGTTGTTAAGCGTCAGAGATAAAAATCCTGAAAAGTATGATTACAGTGAATTACTCTGGTATTATAAATGGGTAATTGATTACATAATAAAGTTCTCATCTATATCCAAAGAAAGAATAATGGGAATTTTTGGAGATATGAAGTCAAGATATGAAACAGCAGGTTATGGTCTTAAGACTGTACTGAATTATAAGCGATTAATTTATCAATATTTAGGGGAGCCTATACTTGCAGAAGCGGCATACTCAGAGTGGTTACAAATGGAGGAAGATTGTGATTTGTCAGATTGTACCGCATGTATAATTAACGAAGAGGTTGAGTATTTGCTGTGGCAAGGAAAATATAATCTGGCTATTGAAAAAGGTCAAGACCTAATTAATAGGAAATATACTTGTACAGAAGTTCCGGATATCACATATTCTAAACTACTGTTATGCTATACTTTTCTTGGAGATTTTGAAAAAGGAATAGATTTTTATAAAAATTGTATTTCTACATTGAATAAAGAGAAGGCATATTTAGAAGACTATGGTCGTGTACTAACTTACCTCGGCTTAACACAGAATTTTGTGAAAGCGAAAAATGTATTCATTAAACAGTTGCCTTATGCCCTCAATAATAAGTGCGATTATTTTATTTATGAATTTTATTTAGGTGCTTTGGTCTTTTTAAAGTCGCTTGAACTTAATGGTAAAACAGTAATAAGTATTCCTAAAGAAATCAAGCTGAATATTAGAAATGAAAATTTTAAATATGCTGTATCTGACGTATACAAATTTGTTGACGAGAGTATAACACTAATAATAAATAAATTCAACAAAAGAAACAATAATAAATTTTACACTAAAAAAAAGGAGGAAAGATTAGAATTACTAAAACTGAGGCGAACAGTAGAAGTTTAAAAAGTAAACCGGCAGGTAATAGCAGATAAGACGGAAGCCACCCTTTGGTCGTATTTCACTTATTATTTACCGTTAGATTGTCTTTAAATGGGGCGATTTAAAGGTTTCTTGGATCATTGATAAAGGTAAAAAACATAAACAGATGACAATACAATTGGTACTAGAAGATAAATTCGCTTTCTATCATTTTAAATTTAGCGTTTCTCCAATTAAAATAGTTTAACCAACAGGGCATCATAGGCAATTCAACAATGTGCTTAAATGTATTTCCTTGGTAAAATTTAAAAGTTGCATAAGGATAATAATTTGCAGTCATAACGTCATCAAATCCTTTTTGGCTTAGAACCCATAATTTCTTTAATTCATATTTCGGTATTTCGTTAATTTCAAAAACACCAGATGCCCTTTCATTACCAAATTCATCACAAAGAGCTACTTCTAATTTATCCCAGCTAAAATCAAATTTAGTGTTTATGATTTTCTTAAAACTACTGTACTTTGATAATTTTGATTTTGTATAGCAACTGTCTATACTGTTTATTGTAATAGAGGTGTCATCCTTATTTATCAGTAGTTTAACGTAGTAGAAGCTCTCTGCATCATTGTACATCGTACAACCCCAATAATTACTTTCAATCTTATACAGGTCTTCTTCAAATTTTACAATTTTATAGGGATGGAAGCAAATTCTTGAGTATATGGTCAAGGTATCATCATCAGCAATAATTATATCATAATTTTTGTTTACATAAATATTGTCGTTTTTATTTTGACACCCAAATGTAGTAAGTCCCAAACTGATAATAATCATAAATAAATTCCATTTCATAACCATCTTTTGTTAAAGAGATGCCGGATTACTACTAATGGTTGTGAGGACTTAAAATTTTTGATAGTGAAAAATTGCGAAGCAATCACGAACACCTTAATCGAAAAATTATAAATTTCGTGAGCTAAATCGTCCATAGTTTGGGGGCTTTCAATACTTATTCAAAGGTTTCTTTTAGTCTGTTTAAATTTTAACTAAAAAAAGCTTCTCTTTTTTCTGAAAATATATTATTGGGTAAATAATTCAGGTTAAACTATTTTTAAGATTCCAAACAATTAATTATATTTGCGGATAGTTTATTTTTAAGAATAAGTAAATAGATATATATATGGATATTTTAGTTTGTATTAGTAAGACACCTGATACGACCGCTAGTGTTAGATTTAAAGATAACAATACTGTGTACGACGAGGCGGGTGTCCAATTTATAATGAACCCTTTTGATGAGTTCTATTCATTAGTAAGGGCTGTTGAATTGAAGGAGAAATTAGGAGGTACTGTTACTGTGTTGAATGTTGGTGACGCCTCCAACGATATAATAATTAGAAAAGCACTTGCCATAGGTGCCGATAAAGGTGTTAGAATAGATGTAGTACCTAAAAGTGCTTATTTTACTGCTAAGCAAATAGCTGAATTTGCCAAAGATAAGAATTTTGATCTTATATTTCTGGGAAAGGAGACCATAGATTTTAATGGTGGTGAAGTACAAAGTATGACTGCCGAATTGCTAGATATGCCTTATGTACATCACGTAAGCAATTTTGAGTTGGAAGGTGCCTTGGCTTCAATGGAAAGAGATATAGAGGGAGGTGTAGAGAAAATAGAAGTAAAATTGCCAATGGTCGTCGGCTCTACAAAAGGAATTGCAGAACAACGAATTCCGAATATGAGGGGCATAATGATGGCAAAAAGAAAACCTTTGGAAGTCGTTGCTCCGATCGATTGCGAAGATAGTATTGAAATAGTTCGTTATGAACTTCCTAAGCAAAAGGACGGTGTTAAATTGGTAGATCCTGAGAATATGGAAGAATTGGTTAGACTTTTACACGAAGAGGCTAAAGTTATTTGATAAAATTAATTAAAGGTATTAATATGAACATATTGGTTTTTATAGATAATAGAAAAAATGAGATAAAGAAGACAGATAAAGAGCTTGTGTATTACGGACATCTCATTGCAAATAAATTTTCGGGAAAAACTACAGCTTTGGTACTAGGCGACCAAAAAGATGCCGGCTCTCTCGGTAATTATGGCGCAGAAGCTGTACTTTATACAAAATACGATAGCAATTACGGCGTTTCTTCTATAGGCAGTATAATCAAAGCGGCAGTAGAAAAAGTAAATGCGGATTTGGTAATACTTCCATATAATTCTTCCGGAAAACCATTGTTAGGAGCATTGGCAGTAAAATTAGATGCAGGTTCTGTATCGGCAGTAATAGATGTCCCTGAGCAGGAGGATGGTAAATTGGTGTTTAAGAAAGGTGCATATTCTTCTAAGGCTTTCGCTTATGTTAAATCTTTGAAAGATAAAACCGTCGTTACATTGGTGCCAAATTCTTTCACTGCTGAAAACGTAGGCAACGAGGCAAATGTAGAGGCTTTCGATGTAGATGTAACACCAAAAGTTAAGGTTGTAGGTGTTGATAGGGTAGAGGGTAAGGTGCCATTGCCTGAGGCAGAAAGAATAGTTGCCGGTGGTAGAGGAATGAAAGGACCTGAAAATTGGGGTGTTTTGGAGGAATTGGCAGCAGTATTAGAAGCAGAAACAGCTTGCTCTAGACCTGTATCCGATACAGATTGGAGACCACATACCGAACATGTGGGACAAACAGGAATAGTGGTACGTCCAAATCTATATATAGCGATGGGTATATCAGGAGCTATACAACACTTGGCAGGAGTGAATAACTCTAAGACAATTGTTGTCATAAATAAAGATCCGGAAGCTCCATTTTTTAAGGCTGCCGATTATGGTGTCGTGGGAGACCTATTCGAAGTAGTGCCTAAATTGACAGAAGCTATTAAAAAATTTAAAGGGTAAGATATTTGGCTATTGGCTATTGGCTATTGGCTATTGGTTTTTAGCCTTTAGGTATTGGGTATTAGGTGTTAGGTCGTTTCAAGGGAAATAATGAGCTAAGGAATTAATGAGTCAATGGAACAATGTTTTAAGGGAATAATTATTTGGAAGTTATGTATTGAGTAGATTCGGTTTGAAAAGGAATGGAGATGATGTTTTTTTGTCTCCTGAGGATGTTTACAAGTTACAGGAGTTGTATCCCTTTGCCGGAATTTTAGATTTACATCTTAACAGGATAAGTTATGCTGAATATGGAGATGTCTCTATGTCGGGTCTCTCCGGTTTGATAAGTAGAACCGATAATCCGGGGCTGGCTTTCGTGGCTTCTGTGTCGGGGGAGAGTTATAAAAAAGAGGAGGAGCTTTACGAAAAAGACTTGTTGAAAAACAAACTTGAAGAGCTTAGCAGTCCGGAAAGCTTGTTTTTGAGAAAAAAATATAAGTTGGAGGTTGTTGAGAATACTGTGGGCAGCGAATATGTGAAAAGGCGAAAGTATTTATTTGAGGAAATAAAAAGGAGACACAAACTTTACCATTTTAAAAAGAAATGGAAGGCAGATAAACGGACTGAAAATTTGGAGCAAACTGAAAAAATAGGTCTTAATAAGTCTGTGGCAAGCGAAAAATTAGCTGAAATATACCTGAAACAGGGGCTAAAAGATAAAGCAATTGAAATGTATAATCAATTAATTTTGGATAATCCAAAAAAAAGTGATTACTTTGCGCAGATTTTGAAAAAAATAAATTAGAATTATGGTTACGGTGCAAATTCTCTTATGGGAGCAGCTAAGTCTGTCGACTTTATAGAGAGATTGACTTGGATATTGGCAGCCATACTTTTTATATTGAGTATAGTTACCGCTATGGTGGTTGGATCGGCAGGAGCAAGTCCTTCGGATATACCGCTTCAATCAGCCGGATAGTAAGATTTTAGTATCAAAGTTATAATATAAAGGTTCTACATTTTTTGTAGAGCCTTTTTGTGTTTGTAATAGCAGACTTTCCACTTCCCACTTTTTATTTTTATTTCACGGATTATACCATTTAGAGTTCAAATAGTATAGACCTACAGAGCAACTTTACGGTTGTGAAGGGTTAAATTTTTGACAACTAGAAAATCGTCCATAGTTTGGGGTATTCAAAGGTCTCTTTATAGTAGAATTTTTTTTGGTTGATATTTTGAAAAAAAAAACTTATTAGATAATAAGGCAATAAAGATATATTATGATAATTTTATATTTAATAAGCCTTGTTTTTTAGTGTTTAATATATTTTTTGGCATAATGTTTGTTGTAATTACTTGTAGAGTTAAGTAGATTTTATTTGTTTATTGTATTTTACTTAAAATCAAGTAATTATGAAAAGAGATGTGTTTGTTGGATATTCAAAAGTAGTTGGAGAGTCTATAGGGGGCTTAAAAAAATACATTTTTACCGGTGTTTTATTTTTTATGTTTTCATCATTTTTGTTGAATGCCCAAAATGTGACATTGGGTCCTGATATTGCGGTATGTGAGGGTGACCCGGTTATTTTGTCTGATTTGAATCCGGTTGTTTTGTCTCCTACGGGTAATGAATGGTGGAAATCTTCCGGAGATGGTATTTTCACACTTAGTGATGGTGTCACTCATGAGGATAATTATGGTTTGGCAATTCGTTATAATCCCGGTTCTGTGGATATTTCTAACGGAAAGGTGGTTATCAGTTTGTACAGCGGAGCAACCTTAGAGGCTTCTGTGACCGTATATATTGAAAATGACATATTGTTTGCCTGTAATGATCAGGTTACAGTACCTTTGAATTTTCATTGCGAATATCAGATTACTCCGCCGATGTTACTTGAGGGGGAAGATGAGAATCTGCCTTACAATTTGTATGATGTAGAGTTACGCGATGCATCTGATAACCTGATACCGGGCAATCTTATAACCGGTGAATACATAGATCAAACTATTTCTTTTTATATTTCTCATAGTTGCAGCTATAATGCTTGTGGGGGATTTATCTCAGTTCAGGATAATTATAGACCTATTATGGATTGTGGAAATGATACAATTACTTGTAAAATACCTCTTGATCCTAATTATTCTCTTGGTTTCCCGATTGATTTGGTTCAGTTCCCTTCGGTTGATATTATTGAGGATCCTGAGAGCGACAATCACTATATAGTAAAAAATTGGGATCAATGTGGTGCTGTTAGATTAAGTTATACTGATGAAATTGAGTCATTTGATTGTGCACAAGATCTAATTTTTCAGAGTAAGATAGTGAGAAGTTGGGAAGCAATTGATGCTTCGGGGAATAAATCTAAGTGCTCTGATAATATTTGGATAAAAAGAATAAAAGCAAAAGATGCAAAGATGCCTCCTGACTGGAACAATATTGATACGGTTGCTTTGCAATGCGACGGCGATTGGTTAGATAGTGCTTTACCTGATGGGTATCCGTCTCCTGAGAAAACGGGTTTCCCCGAAGTATGGGGGTGTAATATTGAATACAGTTATAAAGATCAGCCATTTGGAGGATGTGGAAATACATTTGATATTATAAGGAAATGGACAGTGGTTGATTGGTGTAATTCCGATAGTATTGTTACATACAATCAAGTGATAAAGATAATGGATACACTGCCTCCTCAAATATCATGTGATAATGATACTACGGTTATCAATTCTGAGCCTTATGATTGTTTTTCGGGTAATTATAAGTTGCAGCTTCCTCAAGTTGAAGACAATTGCAATTCTTTTCAATTTTTTGTAAAGGTTTATGATGAAAATAATACAGAAATACCTGTGCAAAAGTCAGGTGAAGATTATTATGTCGATAATTTGCCGCTAGGAGTTTACGCTGTAAATGTTAAAGCTGTTGATGATTGTGGCAATGTGGGAGAATGTACCAATTACTTGAAAGTTGTGGATGAACAAACGCCTTATGCTGTTTGTGGAGAACACCACGTTGTGAATTTGACGTCAAACGGAGAAGCAAGATTATATCCTGCAAGTATTGATGACGGATCCTTTGATAATTGCGGAATAGATACAATGCAAATTAAGAAAATGACTTCTTCATGTGATAACTCTTATGCCGAATTTGGCGAATATGTAGGCTTTTGTTGTGAGGAGGTCAATACAACTGTTATGGTTGTATTGAAAGTAGTAGATTTCTTTGGAAATTATAACTCTTGTATGGTAGAGGTAACGGTAAAAGATAAATTGCCTCCACAGATAGTTTGCCCTCCCAATTTGCACGTAAGTTGCAATTATTATTTCAATACCGATGATCTGAATTCTTATTTTGGTACGGTTAGAGAGGATCAGAGTTTGGTAGAGGATATTGTTATAGAAGATTATTTTAATTCGGGAGTTGTCGGTCAAGATGGTTATGCTTATGATAACTGTAATGTCGGTGTAACAGAGGAAGATGATTTTCAAATAGCTGATTGTAATGTAGGAACTATAACCAGGACATTTACAGCATCCGATAATGGTGGTAGGACAAATATATGTCAACAAGTAATAGAAATTACTAATCCTACGCCGTTTACAGGGGATGATATTATTTGGCCCGAAAATTCTACTTTTTACGGTTGTTCTAACCTTGATGCAGATACTTCGGTAACCGGAGTGCCCGTCTTTAACGACGATATTTGTAGTATGGTCGCCACCAGTTATTCCGATCAATTGTTCAGTGTGGAAGGTGATGCTTGTAAGAAGGTCATTAGAACCTGGACGATTCGAGATTGGTGTCAATCTGATGATATCAAATGGGAACATAAACAACATATTATGTTATTCAATGAAGAGGCTCCTGTTTTTACAAGTGACTGCCAAGATAGAGAGGTTTGTGTCTATGGAGAATGTAGAGGACAAGTTGACTTGACAGCTACTGCCGAAGATGATTGTACGCCTGCTTCCGACCTGGAATGGAGTTGGAAACTGGATGAAAATAATGACGGTACTTACGATGATTTCGGATATTCTAATAACTTTTCAAAGATAATGGAGGAAGGTCAAAATAAAATTGTGTGGACAGTTGAAGATAAGTGTGGAAACATATCTAGTTGTAGCTATGTCTTTACTGTTAGAGATTGTAAAAAACCAACTCCTCTTTGTATCGAAAGTTTGTCGACTGCCGTTATGAATACCTCGGGGATAGTTGCAGTAAAAGCAAAAGACTTTAATCGTTTTAGTTTCGATAATTGTACCAATAGTAACTATGGAGACTGTGGTTGTAAAACGGATTTGAGATTCTCATTTTCCGAAAATGTAAATGATACTCTGTATTATATAACATGTGATAGTTTGTACAATGGTATAGAAAGGGTGTTTGACCTCAAAATGTGGGTGACAGACAATGCCAATAATCAGGATTATTGTAGTATAAAACTGAAAGTATCTGACAATGACGATGTATGTGAAGACAGTGGTGTAAATGAAGAAGTCAAGGTATCAGGATTATTTACTAAATGGAGTGATAATAGCCCCGTTCCTGATATCAATGTTGAGATATCTAGTCCAAATACTGAGGATTTGGAGTATGATGATAGCGATAATAATGGTGCTTTTGAATTTGACGGGCTGTCTCAGGGAAATGACTATAGTGTAATCCCACAGGATGATAAGTCTAATTGTTTGGATGGTATCTCTACTTTGGATATTGTTAAAATACAAAAGCATATACTTGGTATTAAGAAATTTAAATCCCCTTATCAGTTTATAGCTGCTGATGTCAATGAAAATAACAAAATAACCGCAGCAGATATATTGTATGTTAGAAAAATGATTCTTGGTGTTACCAATAATTACAAGAATAAATCTTGTTGGGAATATGTTGATAGTAAACAGCAATTGACAATTCATGATCCTTATTCTTTCGATAGCAGGATAACGATAAATAATATTAATACAGATGTGGATGATGTTAATTTCAAAGTTGTGAAAATTGGAGATATAAATGACTCTCATTCACTAGATAAACTTTTGGGAGGGGTGGCATATAGAAATGATACAAAATTTAAATTAGTGGTTGATGATATGGCTTTCTCAAAAGGTGAAAATTTTGAAATTCCCGTATATCCCGAACTTGATGGTGATATCGAGGGTGTGCAATTTACGATTGTGTTCAATCTTGATAATATGTCTTATGAAGGTTTTTCTGCGGGGCAATTAGATGTCAATGATAGTAACTTTGGATTGTTTAATCTAGATAAAGGAATCTTAACGTTTAGTTGGAATACTGTAGGCGGGAAGTCCCTCTCTAAGGATAATCCTTTATTCTCTCTTAAGTTCACTGCCAATGGTAAGTCCTCTGTTTTACAAGATTTTGCTATAAATAGTGATATTACAAAAGCTCTGTCAATAGTCGAAGATAAAGAGGTAGGTATCAAGTTGAATTATAGAAGTGATAATGCCCCGGAAGAGCTGGTGGTCTATCAAAATACACCGAATCCGTTTAAAGACAATACTTTCATAAGATTTGCTTTGCCACAAGCTCAAGATGTGTTGATTGAAGTATTTGATATAAATAGCAATTTGTTATTAGCGGAAAGTAGATACTTTGAGAAAGGACTGAACAGCTTTGAAGTGTCAAAGTCCAAACTTGGTTCGAGTGGCGTTTATTACTATTCTGTTAAAATATCAGAGCGTACCATCACCAAGAAAATGATATTAATAAATTAATCGATAAAAGATTGATATATTTTTATAACTCTATTCTAAGCCGTCTCGTGTTTTTTTACGCTGAGACGGCTTTTTCTATTTATGCAGAAGCTTCTTTTGGTGAATATATTATGACAGATGTTATAATATACAATAATATGCCTATTGGAATTGCAGGATATCCGGTAGCTATTGTCAAAGGTATAGAAACAAAGAATAGTGTTGTAAATATTATTTGTAAAACTTTCTTTGTCTTAGTATGAGCTTTTTTTATTGAGAAAAAAGTAAATTTGGAAACCATAAGTGCCGAAAAAATAATAGGTAATGCAACCCAAATATAAGTGTTTGAACTAAAATCTAGCATAGATTTGGTATAAGCTTCATAAGATAGAAAGGTGAAAAATAATCCTGTTGTTGGAATAGGCATTCCCGAAAAATCACTTTTCTTCACGGTCATTGTGTTGTATTTTGCAAGCCTTAAAGCTCCGAAAATTACCAAAATTACAGTTACAACAATTGCTAATTCCGAATTGACATGGGGTAGAACATTGGTATAATATAGATAAGCCGGAGCCAATCCAAAGGAAATTAAATCAGCTAAAGAGTCCAATTCTCCACCGAACTTAGTGATGGCATCCAACTTCCTCGCTATGGCTCCATCAAAAGCATCCAGTATTGAACATAGAAGAATTAACCAAGCACTGATTATAGGATCATTTATCAAAATTGCACTCACCCCTAATGCTAAATTGATAGAGGTAATAGTCGATGGTATGTATTTTTTATTTAGCATTGTATTATTATTTCCAGTTGAATGTATTAATAAAATGTTCTATATCTTCGTTTACAAATTCCTGTATTATCCTGATTGAATCGGGGCGTACTTTAGATTTGAAATAAAACGAACCGCGCAAGAAGTTTTTTTCGGTGTCCGTCAAGAAAAATTGTGTCTCGGAAGCTACACTTCCGTGAGATTTGAATAATAACCCCTTAACATCTTTGTTGTTTATTTCTATTTCTTCTCTGCCGGAGGCTTTTATATCGTGTTTTGAGGTTAAAGTGAAAGAGTCTTCCACCAATTTATCATAATTTCTTCTATCGGCAATTTTGTAATATGTCAAATACAAGGTGCCCTTAAAGTGAGGAAATACTATGTTGTACCAACAATTACCGTCCTTTTGCCCTTTTATCTGGTTTATATCTTTTTTTACTTCGGCATATTTGGGATATTCAAATGAGTAAGCGCATTCTTGGGTATCGAAAAGCCTGTATGATTTTTTTGGAAACTCAACCCTTGGGTATGTCCTAGGTTTTGGAGTTCCAAAGTCTTCGTTTCTACACGACAAAATAGTTAATAATATCGCAATTAAAATGCTTTTATTTACTGTTTTCATTTGAAATTTTTGATAATATTACCAAAATCTTTTCTATCCTCCTGTCGGAAACTTCCTCGACTATCAATTTGTAATTCAATGTATTAACTTCATAGCCTTTCGCAGGTAATTCTCCGGCTACTTCCAGGATCAATCCTGCTAAAGAGTCTGAGTCTCCCTTTATTTCATCAAATACACTGATGTCCTCGTTGAAAACTTTTAAAAAGTCGATCAATGATGTTTTTCCCTCAAATAAATAGGTCTTATCGTCTATCGCTTGATATTCTATCTCTTCTTCTTCATCAAATTCATCCATTATTTCCCCTAATATCTCTTCCATTATGTCCTCCATAGTTACTATTCCCGAGCTTCCGCCGTATTCATCTACAACGATAGCTATATGCAGCTTCAATTTTTGAAATTCTTTGAGTAGCTCATTGATCTTTTTAGATTCAGGAACATAAAGTATGTTTGTTCTGACTATATTTTGCCATTCAAAATCCTCTTTATTTTCGAGGTGGGGAATTAGGTCTTTTACGTAGAGAATACCAAAAAGATTGTCGAAATCTTCCTCATAAACCGGTATTCGTGAGTAGCCTGAATCTTTTATCACATTCAATACCTCGTGGTAGTTGATGTCTTTGTCGATGGCTACAACACCGTTTCGTGGTTTCATTATTTGTTTTACCGATACGTCGCTAAACTTTATTATACTTTTCAGTATGTCAAGGTCTTCTTCTTGGTCTTTCTCTTTGAATGCAATGTCCAAAGCCTCTTCAATATCCTCTTTTCCCGACCCTTTGTTAGTCTTTTGTTTTTTCTCAATTTTATTTTTAAAAATGTCTGTCCAATTCACGAGTATATTACTCAAAGGGCTGAACAATACGGTTAAAAAGCCTAGCGGTCCCGCCATAAATCTAGCTAATGTAAGATTGTTGATGTTGGCATATATTTTGGGCATAATTTCACCAAACAGCACCAGTATAGATGTTGTGCCTACAACGGCAATTGTGAAATTAATGATATTTGCCAAGGTGCTGATTTCAAAGCTTTGAAACAGCGATAAACCATGTAACGATGTCCCCCAATTATAAAGCGTCTGCTCTCCAATGACCAATTTTAGGAACATATCTGACACTAAAACCAAGGCGATGTTTACGAAATTGTTACTGATAAGTATTGTCGCCAACAATTTGCTCGGTTTCTTTCTTAGCTTTAGTATTTTTTTTGATGATTCGCTTGATTCGCGTTCCAGTTCATTGATTTGGTCGGGCAATAAAGAGAAAAAAGCTATTTCCGAACCGGATATCAACGCAGAAAAGGTTATTAATAAAATTAATAACAACAAATAAAATAATGGCATCCAATCTCCAACGCCGATTAAGAACATAGGAATTAGCACCTGCGAATAGGGGAGGTCTGTTTCTTTATCCATTTTTAATTTAAAAACTGAATTTTAAAAAGGTAAATCATCTTTTTGCTCATCGACAGAAGGATTGTTATGCTCTGTATTAGGAGTAGGATTACTGACCTGCTGTTCCACAGAAGTATTTTTTTCAGTCGAATAATCCGGAGCTTCGGAATGTTCCTTCCTATCAATGATTTTGTAAGAAAGTGCGTTTACTTCTGTTGTATATCTATCCTTTCCCTCATTATCTTGCCATTTTCTAGTCCTCAATTTTCCCTCAATAAACACAGTATACCCTTTTCGTAAACTTTTCTCTGCTCTTTCAGCGCTTTTGCCCCAAACGACTATATTGTGCCAGTCGGTTATCTGTTGCCATTCACCGTTTTTGTCTTGATAGTTTTCGTTTGTCGCTATCGGAAACCTTGCTACATACCCACCACTATCCAGACGCCTAACCTCAGGATCTCTTCCAAGATTACCTATTAATATTACTTTATTGACCATTGTTTCTTATAATTTTTACAAAGTTGCATAACATTTATAAAAAAAACAAAATTTTCCCCTAATTATTCATATTTTGGTGGGGATGATGTGGTTATTTTTATTTTTTTATTTAATTTGGTGGCTCATACCGATTTTAGGTGTAGATTGGTATTATAAAGTGAAAGTAGAGCTTGTTTTAAATAAATAAATGATGAGATTTATATTATGTTTTTTAGGAATTATCCTTTTGGTAGGTTGCAAAAACGACGCAGAAGTTGCAACGAAGTTGTACCGTTTCAATGTCGTTGTAAAAGATTCTGTTATAGGTATTCATCAGAAAAGTGAAATGAAGCTTTATGATATTACCGATGCAGAGCCTATTAGCTATAAGGGAACCATTGAAAGAAGAGGAGGAGGTTCTATCAAACTTTCTAAGTTTTCGTATGAAATTGATTTGAAAAAAGACGTTCCTCTTGCTCATTTGCCGGAAGATGACGATTGGATCTTGAATGCCACCTATATCGATAAGACCTTTATCAGACATGTTTTATCCTATGAGTTATTTAGCATAATGGGTGAAAATAATATTGTTTCTAAGAGCCAATATGTAGAATTGGAAATAAACGGAAAATATCAGGGGCTTTATATTTTGATGGAGAAATTGGATAAATCGAGTTTAGATATAAAAAAATCGGATTCTTTGGCAATGATATTCAAAGAGCCTTTTCTCTTTATAGCCACCTATAAAGGCGCAGTACCTCAATATGAGCATAATTTTCATCAACAAACTTATCCCCGTATAAAGCAGGAAGATAAAGGACAGTATTTGGAAAACATACGTCAACTTATTTTGAATAGCGAAGATGAAGAATTTACTGCCGGAATAACAGATATGCTGGATATCGATAATATCATAGATTGGCATCTTTTGTTGTTGATGACTAATAATTCGGATGGTATATTGAAAAATTTTTACCTCTATAAAAAAGATAATGAAACACCTTTTAGAGTAGCTCCTTGGGATTATGACCATAGCTTTGGTCGCGATAGCGATAATGAACTAAACTTAGATGAGCGTCCTGTGCGCATAGAGCGTTCTATTCTGTTTAAGCGTTTGTTGCAATTTGATTGGTATAAAAAACGTCTGAAAAAGAAGTGGTTAGTCTTAAATGATAATGATGTTTTTAGTGTGAAAGGCTTGAAGAATAGAATCCTTAAAAAAAGTGAAGGTATCAAGGATGCAGCCAATAAAAATTTTGAGTATTGGAAACTTGATGGAGAATGGTATTTTGATGATAATAATTTTGATCAGGAAATTGATATTATGCTCAAATTTGTTGATTTAAGACATCGAAGGTTGACTAAGTATTTTGATAGCCTTTGATGTTTTTATGGGAAAAACACGGATTTTCAAGGTTCAATAACTAAAAACTAGTAGCTCTTATTCCTTTTCCAGTTGTTCTTGTAGTACTTTTAGTAGTTTTAGAGAAATTTGTAACGATTTAACATTGTCTTTTCTTAGAATTAGATATTTGTTGGTTTGCTTGAAAATGAAGCCCGTTTTATTGATGTTTTGAGTGAATATATTCATTAACTTTAGGAATGTTTCCGACTCAAAGTATGAAGATTGAGGATTGGATACAAAAAATAGTCTCAGCGTATCAGATTTTAACGATAGTCGTTCAAATCCAAGTTTTTTGCAAACCCACTTCAATCGCAATGCGTCAAAAAGATTATCTATTTGCGGAGGAATATTTCCGAACCTGTCTTTCAATTCCTTTTTGAAATCCTCTATCTTTTCCTCCGTTTCTATCTTCCCCAAGATATTGTAGAGATACAGTCTTTCTTGTATGTCTTTTACATATTCATTCGGTATAAGAAGTTCGGCATCAACGTCTATTTCCACATCTTTCACATAAACGACCTCTTTGCTACGGTCTGCGTTGTATAGTTCCTTGAATTCATTTTCTTTAAGCTCGTGTATCGCTTCGTCCAATATTTTTAGGTATGTTTCATAGCCTATTTCGGTTATAAATCCGCTTTGTTCACCTCCTAGTAAGTTTCCGGCACCTCTTATATCCAAGTCCCTCATCGCGATATTGAATCCACTTCCAAGTTCCGTAAATTCTTCCAATGTTTGTAGCCTCTTCCTCGACTCCTGCGACAAAACCGATAGAGGAGGAGCCAAAAGATAACAAAAGGCTTTGGTGTTAGACCTTCCTACCCGTCCTCTAAGTTGGTGTAAGTCGCTCAGCCCAAATTGATGAGCATTGTTTATGAACATTGTGTTGGCATTGGGTATATCCAATCCTGTTTCTATTATATTTGTGCTTACCAAGACATCAAATTTGCCGTCATTTTATCATTGCGGCTACTTCTTCCAAGTTTTTTACCCTATTATGAATAAAAAATACCTGTCCGCCTCGTGCTATCTCAAAGTTTATAGCCTCTGCTATCAATTTTTCATTCATCGAGTGCCTTTCGGTCTGTATTGGTTGTCTATTTGCCGGAGGTGTGTTTATCAAAGATAAGTCTCGCGATCCCATCAACGAAAATTGCAATGTTCTCGGTATTGGTGTTGCCGTCAAGGTTAAGGTGTCGACATTTACCTTGAGTTTCCTCAGCTTTTCCTTTGCAGAAACCCCAAATTTCTGTTCTTCATCCAAAACCAACAGTCCTAAATCTTTGAAGTCAACCTTATTACTCAGTAGCGCGTGAGTACCTATTATTAAGTCGATAGCTCCCGACTTTAGATTGGCATATATTTCCTTTTTTTGTTTACCGGTCTTGAATCTGTTTATGTAATCTATGTTTACTCCGAAACTTTGCAGCCTATCCGAAAATGTTTTATAATGTTGCAATGCCAAAATGGTCGTAGGTACTAATATAGCCACTTGTTTTCCCGATAATATCGCTTTGAAAGCAGCCCTAACGGCTATTTCTGTTTTTCCAAAACCGACATCTCCACAAACCAATCTGTCCATAGGA
>PDWI01005768.1_pt1 | contig 15823 bp, 18 predicted proteins | sample 1430891 | NCBI WGS metagenome assembly PDWI01 (sample SAMN01162508, study PRJNA174530) | Oral metagenome, whole genome shotgun sequencing project. | biome: Marine environment; feature: Marine mammal; material: Swab sample of the gingival sulcus; isolation source: swab sample of gingival sulcus...
TACTCCGTACTTTTTTTATTACGGTTTTTTCATCGTCGGAAAGGAAAATGGCATTATTTAAACTTTTTGACATTTTTGCTTGTCCGTCGGTACCGACGAGTGATCCGTAATCGCTGACCATAACTTCGGGAATCGGAAAAACATCCCCGTAGAGATAATTGAACCGTTTTGCGATTTCACGGGTTAATTCTACATGACTTTCATTGTCTTTCCCGACAGGAACTAAGTGAGAACGGGGCAGTAAAATATCTGCTGCCTGTAAAACCGGATAGCCTAAAAGTCCGAAAGGGAGTTCTGATAGGTGTGCCGCTTTTGCCATATCTTTTATGGAAGGAATGCGTTGTAAGCGGGGGACGGTAACTAAATTTGTGAAAAAAAGATTTAGCTCTGTTACTTCCGGTACTGCTGACTGGAGATAAATGACTGATTTTTCAGGGTCAATACCGCAGGCGAGATAGTCAAGCGTCATTTGGCGTACATTTTCTGTTAATTGCTCAATATGTTCTTTTTCGGGTTTTGTGGTGAGTGTGTGTAAATCTGCAATGATGAAAAAACATTCATAGGTATCTTGTAACCGTACTCTGTTTTTTATTGATCCGACATAATGACCTAAATGGAGTCGTCCGGTAGGTCGGTCTCCTGTTAATATTCGTTTTCGTTCCATGGCATGATAGTATCATGTTAGGCGGGAGAAAACAAGAAGTTTTGTGTGAGTTGTTTTGATTGTGATAGGGCGTTGTGGCAAAATTGATTAACTTGAATGTGAATACAGTTACGGTTTTCCGTAATCTTTATTACAGAGGATTGAACAGTTTTTCAGGGTAGTCAATTGACCATAAAAAAAGTCCCTGCGGTGGTGCGGTCATTCCCGCAGCTCTACGGTCTTTGGTGTGTATAATAGTACTGATGTCAGTCGCAGTTTTATGCTGTTGTTCGTATTCTAATACTGTTCCGGTAATTGACCGAACCATTCTCCATAAAAATGCATTTGCCGTAATTTCAAAAACGAGGTAGGGATCTTGCCAAAAAAAGTGTGCGGCATATATGCAGCGTGATTTGCTTTCACTTTTATCGCCTGCAGCGGCAAAAACAGTAAAGTCTTGTTCACCTTTGAGGCATGCCGCCATTGCATTGAGGGTAGAGAGGTCTGGTGTTCGATGAATATGCCAGCAATAGGGAAGTTCATGAGCAAAGGCTGTATTTCTACAGAGTAAAAAGTACCGGTATGTTCGGGCTTTTGAAGAAAAACGGGCGTGGAATGTGTTGTGAACTTCCTGAGATTCTGTAATGCGTATATCGCGGGGTAGTAAAGAATTGAGTGCAGGAATAAACCGTTCTGCTTCCATACGGTATATATCGGTTTGAAAATGTGCTGCCTGACCGCGCGCATGAACACCTGAATCTGTTCTTCCTGAGCCGAAAAGCGCAACCGGATGTTTGTGTATTACCGCTAAGGCTTTTTCAATTTCTCCTTGTACGGTACGGAATGATTCTATTCCTTTATTCAATTGTTTTTGCCATCCGTTGAAATGTGTGCCGTCATATGAAATGCGGAGAAGAATAGTTCGGAGCCGATGAATAGACATATCGTTATTCTGTTTCGTTTAATTCTTCTTTCAGATTGTCATATAAGGTACGGGCATGTTCCAATATAGGTCCCGGTTTTGCTTTTGTTGATTTTCCCAAACCAAATAACTTAGCAAGAGCTATTTTGTTATAGCGTAACTGGTTATGTCGTTTTTCTATATTTGTTTTTTGTCCATAACGGAATTCCAGTAAGGCTGCTAAATACAGAACGCCGTCATACCCGTAGTTTTTATCTATATCAGGCCCGAATGACTTTAAACCTGCAATCATTTCTTTTCCTGTTGTTTCAAGTTCAACTGCACGGCGATAAAAGAAAAGTGCTTTTTGATAGAACAACTTTGATATGTGTGTGTAGTTTTCCTCAGGATGTTTTTTGCCGAGTATTTTAAATAGCCACGCTGCTCGCAGTGCGCATATTGCTTGTTTGATAGTGGGCGAGTATTTTGTGTTGAGAAAATCGTAGCACATTAATGCAAGATAATAGGACGCTGCACCTTCTTTTAATGTTCGTTGAGAGGAAAAGTCTGCCCGTGATAGGAGTGTATTAAGTGCTGCTTGCCGCTCTGCGGTTGTTTCATAGATTTTTTGTGCAGCTTCACGTTCTATTGTTCTAAAATCTTGCGTAAATGCTGAGTAAAGGCATTTAGGACAGACTGTAAGATTATAAATAAGCGGTTGTATTTCGCCGTATTTTGCTGACGGTTCATAGAGTCTCTGCAACTCTTCGGTGAGATCTCCTGCTATGAGTCTTCCGCCTCCGGTGTGCATTTCTTCACGTCTAAATTTTGCCGTACAGACCGGACACTCAATGTGTTCTTTTGAATAATAAGAAATTGCCAGTTCTTTTTTTACTTCCTGCTTTTTGTTACTTGGTTTTAACATAGTGAATCTCCTTCCAGTATAACAGATGCGATTGCAATATTTTTTTCATGGGTCAGTGATAGATGAATACTTTTTCCGTTTATCTGTTGGAATAGTATCAATGCATCATCAAAGAGCGTCAGTGCAGGTTTTCCCCGTGCGTTATTTGTTACCAAAATATTTTTTAGTGTTATACCGGTTAAGCCTGTTCCTAATGCTTTCCCGTATGCTTCTTTTGCAGCGAAGCGTGCCGCAAGAGATAATGCTCTATCAGAACCTTTTGAAAGAGCTTCATGTAATTCTTGCGGATGAAAAAAACGTTCAGGTAATCCTTTGATTTCAAGCCATTGTTCAATACGTTGTATATCAACGGCATCAATACCTATTCCCAGTATCATGAAATTTTTTTCCTTATATAATGTATGATTTTTTCTTTTACTCCTTTATTCTTTTTTCATTTCAGAGTTATTGTTTTCTATATCGGCATTTGACTTTTTTTCAACAGTAATCTGTATTGATTCGGGTTCAAAACGGGTAATTCTCATGTTTTTATTGTTGAATATTTTTTCCGGTATAACGGGTAACATATAGGTACCCGGTTTGGTAATTGAGTCGCATGTAACGGTCAGAACGGGCTTCTCTGTTTTCCATTTTTCAACTGCGCTCTTTGGACCTTGTAATTGTATACTGCCTGTTTGTGGTTCAATTGTTACTTTCCATTCTTGCGGGAGATTTACCGGTGTGATTTCTATATCGCTTAATGTCCGTTCTGTGATGAGTTCTCTTATTTTCACTGTATAGTGAACTTGAGGCTGCTCTAGCATGCTAATGAGCGTCTGCTCGTTTATAATGGTTGCAGTCCCTGAGAAACTATTCATACGTTTTTCTATTAATAATTTTTCTGTAAATACATTTGATGTTTTTTCTATTAATGAAGCCGGTCCTTGTATTTCTATCTGTTTCGGTTTCAGTGATGTTTCCGTAATTTCATATCCGTCTGCCGGAATACCTTTTAGGGCTAAGGTAATTGGTACTTGTTTGGTCATCCTTTGCTCTACTTTTAATAAAAGGCTTTCAGGTTCTGCACTGATTTCAATCGGGTCAATAATGGTTGTCATTCCGGTTAAACGTACTTGTATCGGAATGCGGTAGGTTCCTTCGGTTTTTAGGTTTGAAAGGTCTAGGAGCGCTGAAAGATCGTCTTCACGGATTGAATTAATATAGTTTCCTTCTCCCCAAAGCGTAACGCGTATTTTTCGCGGGTATTGTTCAGCCGGTACTAACTGTTCGTTACTGGTCGTATTGAGAGGAATAATAAGGAGCCGCTTTTCTAATAGGCTTCCACGGTAAAATTGTGCAAGAAGGAGTGCGAGTGCCAAACTGATAATCTTAGCCGGCCAATTTTTTCCAACACGAATAAAAAATTCTTTCAATTTCATGTGTCGCTTCCTTCATTGCTGCTTGGTTGTTGTGTTTTGGTTTTTATATTCAAAAGATATTCCAGTTCAGTAGCAATATCTGCTGAATCAAGGTTGTAATATAATTTTGAATCATAGGCGAGGCTCATATAACCTGTTTCTTCCGAAACAATGAGTACAACCGCGTCTGTTTCCTCTGCGATTCCAAGCGCTGCGCGGTGGCGCGAACCAAATGCTTTACTGATATCTTCTTGTTTTGTAAGAGGGAGGTAGCATCCTGCGGATATAATTTGGTCGTTTTTGATTATCATTGCACCGTCATGCAAGGGCGTGTTATGTCCGAAAATGGTTACAATCAAACTAGAAGAGATTTGTGCATTCATCCGTGTGGAAGACGGATTTTCTATAATATCTTTCAGGTTGTTTTGGCGTACAAAAATAATGAGCATACCTCTCCGTTTGCTTGCAAGAATTTCTGCTGCGGTTAGGATTGCATTGATATGTCCTTGCTTTGAACGTACGCGGTTGTGCAGCCATTCGCTTTGTCCGATGGTCAAAAATATTTTTCGTAATTCAGGTTGAAAAATAATAGCGGTTCCGATGACAAGTCCTGTTGCTATGGTATTTAACAACCATAAAAGGGTACTGAGTTTAAATATAAATGCTACTGCATAAATAATTAACAGAATGAGAACGCCTTTTACCAACTGTATTGCTTGTGTTTTGACGAGAATTTCATATATTTTATAAATTAAAAATGTGAGTAATGCAATATCAAGGAGCGGTCTGATATAGCTCATATACAGTGACAGAGAGGTATTAATAAATTCCATACTTTTGTATTTCTCCTAATACTGCGAGCATATCTTTTGTTTCTGTTACATCGTGTACCCGTAAAATTGAGCAGCCTTGCTCTACGGCATATAAGCCTGCGGCGAGGCTCCCTGAAAGACGGTGTGCTACTTCTTTGCCGGTTATGTGTCCGATACATGATTTTCGTGAAATTCCTGCAAGTAAGGGGTAGCCGAGTTTTGCGAAATATGATGAAGCTGCAATAAGTCGCCAGTTGTCTTCAGCTGTTTTACCAAATCCGATACCGTAATCTACAATAATATGTTCTTTTTTTATTCCGCATGCACAAGCATAGTCTGCGCGTTCTTTTAAGTATAAGAAGACATCTTCAATGATGTTATTGTAGCAGTCTGTATTATTCTGCATGGTCATAGGAATTCCGTGTTTATGCATAAGAATGACACCGGCATCTTTTTCTGCAATCAGGTTTCCAAGCATGTTGTCATCAGAAAGTGCTGAAATATCGTTACATATATTCGCTCCGGCATTAAATGCTTCGCGCATGACACATGCTTTTCTTGTATCAATAGAAAGCGGTATATCGGTGTGTTTTCGGATTGCTTGTATGAGTGGAATAACCCGTTCCAGTTCTTCTTCGGCACTGACATATGATGAGCCCGGACGGGTGGATTCTCCGCCTATGTCGATAATATCTGCGCCTTCTTTTTCCAGGCGGAGTGCACGCGCGAGACTTTTTTCCAGTTGAGTTGAACTGCTTTCATTAAAAAAAGAGTCAGGGGTTGCATTGACAATTCCCATAATAAATGCGGGGAGGTCGGTGTGTATGCAACGGTCTTTGCCGTATTCAAGCTGTAAAGGCATGCGTAATTATAACAGAATACTCTTTTTTTGCAAATATAGGTGGTATCGACTGGGTTAAAAACAAAAAAAATAAAATATGACGTATGCCTGAAACGATGTTTTTCAAAAGTTTTTTTCTGCTTAATCTTTTTCCGTATATGCCGAAAATCTACCCGAAGGGGTATAGAATGGATAACGTTTTTGCTGCAAAAAAAATTGAAGAAATATTACAGGAACAAATTAATGTAATGAAATTGGTATATGAATATCAAAAAGCACTTTCTTCCTGTGTATTAGACCGTTCTTGGGATGGTGTTGAACAGTATGTGTTAAAAACAACAGAAGCATCGCAGCGTTTTTTACAGTTGGATAAACAGTGCTTTTTATTTTTAGAGCATCTACAGCCATCTTCTGATACTGTGTGCAGTTTTTATGATTATATTTCTGTATTACCGGAAGATCAGAGGAAAAATCTTGAGTATTTATACCGCACATTACAGCATGAGATGTGTATTTCAAAAATTGAAAACGATTCGTTAAGTGCTTATCTTGGTCACGCATGTTCTCTGATAAATGGAATGATGCAAGCGGTTGAGCATGAATATAAAAGTTCTTTTTATACACGCAGCGGAATTCCCTCATCTGCCAATGTAAGTAGTTTAGTGGTTGATGCAGTGTTATAGCAGCATCATTTTTATTAAGCGTTAGGTTTTTTTTCATGGAGGAAATATGTCTCTTTTTGGGTCAATAGAGTTAGGAAAACGGAGTTTATTTGCACATCAGCAGTCGGTACAAACCGCAGGTCACAATATATCAAATTCATCAACTGAAGGATATACGCGCCAGCGGGTAAATTTGGAAGCCTTTGAACCGCTGTACCGTCCGGATCTTTCACGGGCGGAAACTCCCGGTCAGATAGGGCAGGGTGTAACAATCGGTTCAATTGCCCGTTTGCGTGATGAATTGCTTGATCAACGGATTGTCGGTCAAACTGATAATCAAGGGTATTGGGAGACCCGTGATACCTATGTTCAAATGCTTGAGCAATTATACAATGAGCCTGATGATGTATCTGTCCGTACCCGCTTAGATCAATTTTGGGATTCATGGCAAGAATTGTCAATGTATCCTGAATCAACCGCAGCACGCGGTGCAGTGGTAACACGTGCAAAGACCCTTACAGATACTATTCATCATCAATACCGCGGTTTGAAAGGGATCCGTGATATGGTTGACGGTGATATTGAAGGACGGGTAAAGCAGGTTAATAATTTAACCAAGAAGATTGCAAAATTAAACAAGCAAATTGTGAAATCAAAGGCAATGGGTGACAATCCCAATGATTTGATGGATAAACGCGATGTATTAACTGAAAAACTTGCGAACATTATTAGTATCAGTGTTGATAAGCGTGATGAAGACGAAACGTATGTTATTCATACTGCCGGATTGGAGTTAGTTCAGGGCGGAACGCGGCGCACTTTTGCTTTACAAAGTAGTACCGCAAATGACGGCTATGCTGATGTAGTATGGGAAGATTCAGGAAATCTCGCTCATTTTGAAAGCGGTAGCCTGGCAGCTCTTATGGAATTACGGGACGGCGATATTCGTGATGAAATGCGTACCATTGATACCATGACGATGAATTTTGTTGATCTTGTGAATGATATACACCGCAACGCAACGGGATTAAACGGCTCTACCGGGGTAGATTTTTTCAAAGAACAATATTTTATCAATAACACACTGGGTAATTTTGACCGCAGCGGCGACGGTGAATACGATTCTTCATATCTTTTCCGTTTTACCGGTTCTCATCAGCTTGATCCCCGTGAGCAAATCGGATTGGAAGGTAGTATTACTCTTTCAGCTGCAAAAGGTACGGTTGAAGTCCCCTATTATTCTACTGATATGGTTTCTGATGTTGTGGAGCGTATTAACCGATCCGGCGGTGAGGTTGTTGCCTATCTGGATCAGAATAGTTCATTGGTTTTAAAAGGACTTACGGCACAAGATAAGGAAAATCCCGATTTTGTTATCCGTCATGTTGAAGATTCAGGGCAGTTTTTGACCGGTTATGCCGGTATACTTGCTGGCAGCGGTGCTGAAAATGCCTATGACTGGCAGCAGGCTGATGCAGCGACTGCATTTTTAACAGAGAAGACACAGTATGCTGTTTCACCTATTGCGCATCCTGCGGGCTGGATGGAAATTAATCCGATGGTTGCTTCGGATGTACAAAATATTGCTGCAGGCTATGCCGGTTACGAAGGCGTACCCTATCCCGGTGATAACAGAGCTGCGGTTGCAATTGCACAAATACGGAATACACCGGTTATGGTAGGGGATAACCGTACCTTTGATGAGTTTTTTGCCGATGCAGTAACGAATATGGGGTTAAAAGGCGAGCAGTCAGAGCTTGCACTCAATACGCAAACGGCAATATTGAAAGAGTTGCATGATATGCGCGATTCTGTTTCCGGTGTTAATATTGATGAAGAACTGGCTGATATTATTAAATTCCAGCATGGGTATAACGCATCTGCACAGTTTGTTTCGACAATAAACGAAATGCTTGATACGGTTATTAACCGTCTCGGTGTATAGGCATAGAGGTAAAAGGATACAATTATGAAACGGATTAGTTCAAATATGCAGTATAATGACCGCAGTTTTGCGGTGCGTAAGCAAGAAAGCCGGTTGCATCGGGTGAACAGTCAGCTTAGTACCCAGCGGCGTATTCAGCAGCTTCGTAATGATCCGCTTGCTGCCGGACATTCCGTGCGGTATAAGTCTTATCTGAACCGTTTGAACCGTTTTGAAAAAAATACAAAAACGCTGCATGATCAGTATAATGTTGCCGAAGTGCCGATGCAAAATTCCATGAATATTATGCAGCGCCTCAGAGAGCTTTCTGTTGCAGGAGCAACAGGAACGTATACCCCTGATGATTTGAAAAAAATGGCACCGGAAGTTGATGAACTGTTATATGAGCTTGTCCAAAATGCAAATGCAATCGGGGCAGACGGCACACGGCTGTTTGCCGGTACAAAAAGTTTTACCGCACCGTTTGAACCGGTGATGGGAAATGTTCCGGGAGCAGGATCAGTGGTGATTACCGATGTACGGTATAACGGTTCGATTGATCCGAAAAAAATTGAAACTGATGAGCTTTCTTTTATGGAAGCGAATATGCCCGGTAATAAGATTTTCTGGGCAGAAAGACAAGTGCTGTTTTCTGAAACGGATGCACGTGATTTTGTCGTGAAAGAAGATACGGGTATTGCAGTTGACGGAATCGATATTCCTCTGGTAGCAGGTGATAATGTGTATGCGATTATTTCAAAAATAAACAGTTCAGGTGCTGCTGTTAAGGCTTCGGTTGATCCGGTAACAAATGGTTTGAATCTTCAAACAACTGATGCTCGACAGCTGTGGCTTGAAGACAGCAAAGGCGGCAATGTGTTTTCCTCTTTAGGAATTATAAAACCGAACCAGCGTCCTCCGTATAACTTGTCGGATTCGGTGCGTGTTTCCGGCGGTTCTCTTTTTGATGCGGTTATTGCAATGCGTGATGCGATGTATAGCGGGAATAGCGAAGCGCTTGGCGGAAAGATTCTCGGGAGTGTTGACGGTGCGATTGATAATTTGTCTGCACGGCTCGCTGAAAACGGTTCGCGGTATGAACGGGCAGAAGCGGTACTTGCTCGTTTGAATAGGCAGATACCGAATGTTACTGCCGCTGAATCACGAGAAGCAGATGTCGATATGACAAAAGCTATTGCTGATTTAAAAATGTATGAATATACTCATGCAGCATCGTTGAGTACAATTGGAAGTTTGTATAAAAATACACTGCTGAATTATATGCGGTAATGTTGATTAACGTTTGGTACAAAAATAAGGAATAAATGGTATGGAAATTAAAACAAAAGCTTTAGGAACTGTTTCTATTGAAGAAGAGCAAATAATTACATTAAATGACGGTTTTTACGGCTTTGCTGATTATCACCGCTTTGCATTGATTGATGCTGAACAGCATCCTTTTATTTGGATTCAATCATTGGATGCAGCACAACTGGCTTTTATAGCGATTGATCCTTTCATTTTTCGGCCTGATTATGAGTTAAATATTGATGACAGCTTACTGAAACCGTTGGAAATTGCTGATGCTTCTGATGTACTGGTTCTGGCTTTGGTAACAATTCCTACCAGTGGATCTGCCATTACGGCAAATTTACAAGGTCCTTTGATTATAAACAAAAAAAATAAACAGGCTATGCAGCTTATTCTTGGTGGTGAGAAATGGAAGACTAAGCATGATATTGTTGAAGAAATGAAAAACGGAGGCAAATCATGCTAATCCTTTCAAGAAAAACAAACCAAAAGATATGTGTTGGTGATTCTATTGAAATAACCATTATTGATGTTCGCGGTGATCAGGTTAAAATCGGTGTGCAGGCACCTAAGTCGGTGAAAGTGTTCCGTAAAGAAATATATGATGAAATTCAGCGTGAAAATAAAGCTGCGCTTGAAACAGGTGATATTGACAGCCTTCCGTCTTTTCCCTTTCAATAAGCATACGGAATATACGGTTTGTGATTAAAATGCCTGTAACTGCTGATTAGGGATTGTCTTTTACTGTATTCCAAATGCGGTCAAAGCCCATGTGGCATTTAAGAAAGTGCTTCATAAGATTCGGGTCAAAATGAGACCCTGAGCCTTCAAACATATTTTTAATTGTTTCATGATGAGAAAAACTATCTTTATACGAACGTTTTGAGCGTAGTGCATCGTACACATCTGCGATAGCAGTAATCCGTGCAGAAAGCGGTATCATTTCTCCTGCAAGTTTAAACGGATAACCGGTTCCGTCCCATCGTTCATGGTGGCTGAGTGTTATTTCTTTCGCCATTGGAAGCGGAAAGGATGAAACAATTAACGCTCCGTTTATGGTATGTTCTTTCATAATCTCCCATTCTGTAGGGGTAAGTTTTCCTTCTTTCCGTAAAATATAATCGGGAGTGCCGATTTTCCCTATATCGTGTATTGCCGGTAAAAAAGAAATGTTTTCAACAAAATCCGGTGTGATTTGGGGATATATATTAAGTGCTTGCAAGTATTGGGAAAAATATCTGCAATAATGATTAAGCCGTTCAGCATGTAAACCTGTTTCATTATCTTTTAACCGTGATGCAGCAAGTAATCCGTTGAGCATTTCTTTATATGATGCCATATAATCATCAGTTACATCTTTAAAGATCATCCAGTATCCGCGTGGCTGTGTGTGCTTTTCTGTAAAAAAAGGAAGGATCAGCGTATCTGTTTTCAGTGTTTTCTCTATACGGCTTTTATGAGTGATAATATTTGACCAGGTATACCCTTTTTCTTTTGAGCGTATTGATTGTAAAAACGATTTGATTTCTTCAGTGTTGAATATTGCTCCGAAAATATTAAAAAGAGGCTTTGATTCGAGTACATAATAGTTTTTGAATAAGTTGTATGCAGCATCGCTGATATATCTGATGGTTAAATCTTCATCAAGAATAAATGCGGGCAGTGTGTCGTTTTTTACAATACGAATGATTTGATGTAAAATATCCGATGACGGTTGTTCAATCTGCATGCGGTATTTTTCATAATTTTCTGTATTATGGGGTGTTGGTTCTCTGTTTGTTAGATGCGCTTTTAGTGTGTTATGAGTCATTTAGGGGGCAGCCTTTTCTGCATCACTTTTCCGTATGTATACAGGACTTGCATAGTGGTCTGCTGAATCTTTTTGAGAGTATTCTGTTTGAGCATATTCAATCATAGTTTGCGCAAACGGAATAGGAGGAGTTTCAACAGTATAAAATGTTTTTTTATCAGTCAATTGTATTATTTTTTTGAAAAAAGAGTTGGCTCCGTATCCGGTGATAAGCCATATATCTGTGTGTGAAAAAAACGGAACAATCTCTTCAGGATGCGCATCTAATGCTTCTGTTACTGGTTTGCCGTTGGTAAAAAGCTGTGTGTAAAACCGATCCCGCTTTGCATCAATAACTGATATAAGACCTTCTGTCCATGTCCGGTACTGATATGCGATGCAGGGAAGGGTAGGCATTGGAAGAAATGTTGTTGTATGTGTTAATTGCAGTGCTTTTGCCGCCGCATAACCGAGCCGTAAACCGGTAAAAGAACCTGGTCCCTCAGGGGTTAATACCATGTCCGTTTCCGCTGCCGTAAATCCTGCTTCAGTGACAACCAAGTCAATCATAGGAATGAGTTGTTCTGCATGTGAGCGTCCGCTTCCGGCAAATGAATGTACGGCAAGACCTTTTTTTCCTTGTGCTGCTACAGAAATAACCGGAGAGAGGGTATCAATTGCAATAACGTTCATGCTCATACCTCAAAGTGAGAAATATTATCGTAGGAATACGGCCAATTTTTCATGGTGATATGCCTGCTTCCGTCTTCCTGCGGTTCAAGATGTATCGTAATGGTGTGTGCAGGAAGTTCTTCCATTACTTTTTCACTCCATTCTATTACACAGACACCATTGCCATAGAGAAGATCTTCAACACCGAGGTCTAAAAATTCATCAGTAGAACCAAGTCGGTAAACATCCATGTGATAGAGCGGAAGGGTTCCTTCATATTCTGAAATGAGTGTAAATGTAGGACTGGTAATAGGCTCATTGATATGTAAGCCTTGTGCAATACCTTTTGTCAGTTGTGTTTTTCCTGTTGCAAGGGTTCCTTGTAGGGCGATTATATCGCCCTTTTGCAAGAGTGAGCCTAACGCTGCTCCGAATGCAATGGTGTCCTGTTCTGTTTTTGTTTTAAAGTTCATTCTGTCTCTGATAATACTCTATTTTATTATCATCCTGCAAGACTAAATCTTTTTATTTGTATGTCTAAATTGACTTATAAAGCGTTGATGAAGAGAACAACCGGTTTGATTAGTTTGATGTGTAGCCGCCGGCAAGATCCATCACACTGACTGCTCCATAGGGCGCGTTGTTTTTATCGCTAAAGCCGATCCCTACTTTTTTGAATGCAGGATTCAGGATGTTTTTGCGGTGTCCTCTACTTGAAACGCCGTCATCAATAAGTAGTTGTACGACAATTTCCCGCGCACTTTTTGAGCCGTACGCACAGTTTTCTCCACATGTAATAGACCATTTTCCATAGCGGTTCATGCGTTCTCCGGATGTTGAACCGTCGCTGCCGGTATGTCCTATCACTCCGGTAGCAGATTGATCATTTGCAAACCATTGTGCTGATGTGTTGAGGCCTTTTTCAAGCGATAGTGCTTCCATAGGCGCTGTAGTGTTTAATACGCTTATACATTCCTGTACCGCCTGTACCCCTTCTTGTGTTATGAGTCCGATTGTTCCGCCGGTGTATATCTTTCCATTGAAATGGTTAAGCCGCGGCTTGATAATATAGAAAGCATAGGCTTTTGGGTTAGTGCGGACGGCATTCAGTTCTCTAAGAATGTTTTTCGGTGTAGGGCTTTGGTTGCCATGAGGTGGGGGTGAACCGTTTTCAGTGTTTTGTGCTTTGTCTATACTTTCACATGCGGTAAAAGTAACTATAACTGATAAAAATAGTACGAATTTAAAAAGAAATGTTGTTTGTTTCATAGATCTCCTATGGTAAGTGTTTGTGTATATATCGTCAATAATCAAAGCTATGGTATTGGTGTTTCACTTGTTATCGGTATTGGAAAATGTGATTATAAAATATAGTATGTACTGTATCGAAAAATATATATGAGTTTGACAAAGACTAATTTTAATATTATAATAAACAAAATTTATACGACTAGTAGTGATAATAAAAGGAGTGGTGAATGAAAAAAGGCGCTATTGTCACAGTATGCGGTTTGATTTTAGCCTTTGTTTGTGTTCCGTTAGTTGCACAAAAAAGAGGTATAAACTATCAAACATACATGGTGGAGACTTTTGATGCTCCTGATGCATCGGAGTGGTCATGGAGTGGAACAGGAAGTAAGTTTATTACTGAGGGATATCCTATTTTAAAGTCTTTTGACGGAATGCCTAATGCGGTACGTGTTATGAATGGCGATCCTGAAAAAGAATATAAGTTTTTAGGTATTGAATTTAAGTTTAACAGAATGGGAAATAACTGGGTTGATATATTTCCGGTTAAAGATGATTCAGTTCCTTATGAGATTCCTTTTAAAGGTATTGTATCCAGACTTGATTTATGGGTATGGGGTGCCGGTTACGATTATGATCTTGAGGTCTTAGTAAGAGATTGTAACGGGCGTGTCCACACATTGGCTATAGGCAATTTGAGGTTTGAAGGTTGGAAGAATATGTCTGTAAACATTCCTTCCAGTATTCCCCAGAGTTCTCGATATATTTCAAATGTTAAACAGTTGAAATTGGTAACATTTAGAATTAGAACCAAGCCTACGGAAAAGGTTCATGATTTCTATATATTTATGGATGAAATTAAAGTATTAACAAACACTTATTCGGCTTCTTATGACGGTTTTGAACTTTTGAAAGCAGAGTTTGGAGAAGCTGATAATACTGGTGATGATATGGAGGGCGGTAAATAATGACAAAAAAATATATTGCTGCAATATTACTGTTGTCCGCTGTTTCTTTTTTTGCAGTTGCGCAGGAAAGTGAAGATGTAAATGATTCTCAGAACTTTGAACAGACTGATGCGTCGGCACTTGGTGTTGACTCTGCTGAACAGCGTTTAAAAGAGATATCAGTTGATAAGTTTGAAGTTGAAGGTTCTTGGACATGTTCTATGTCTTCTGATCAAGGTGTCATTCAAGGGCGTTTGTTTGACGGAGCTCCGAGTCAGAAAAAAACTATTCCTGAAGAGGAAGGTTTAGAATTATCTGATAGTAAGGTATATGGTACAAAGGTTTCTTTCTATCGGCGCGGATGTAATAGTTTTAAAGTGTATGCAGTCAAACCGCTTCCTGTTGAAGGTATTACAAAAACAGTGAGCGTTTGGGTTGCAGGAAGAAGTTATCCGCATGTTTTGAAGTTAATTCTTGAAGATTACCGGAGTAAACGGTATGAATTATATATGGGTAAATTGAATCATGCCGGTTGGAAACTTATGTCTGTTGCGATTCCTCCTCAGAATTCAGCAGGTCAGCCTGGTATTATTCAAAAGGATTATCACTATGGTTCAAGCATGGGATTAAAAATTGTCGGCTTTAAAATAGAATGTAGCTTGCCTGATACCTATGGAAACTATTATATATATTTTGATGATTTGCGCGCAGTAACTGACCTCTATGAGCTTGAGTTACGTGATGCAGATGATATGAATGATGATTGGTAGACCGATAGTGTTTATCTATTAATGTAGATATTCTTAAAAAGACCGGCATTTATTTTAAATGTCGGTCTTTTTATATATATATAGTCGTTCTTTTTTTGAATGGTATGTTATTTTTTTTGTTTTTTTTAAAAATGATATAATATATGAGGTATGTTTTCCTGTTCCCATTTTTTGTATGTCTTTGCTGGTAAACGTATGCGGAATGTTTTTCATAATAGAAGTAATGAGGTCTTCAATTCCGCAAAATAATTCTTCTTTGTTAAGAGATAACAATCTTTTATTAATAATTCTTGGATTTTTATACCTGCTCCTGCCTTTTTTGTCATCGATTTTAATTATTTCAGCGTCAATATAAAGAACGCGTATATATAAATTCTGAGATGATAGATGGTCTGTTATAGCAGATAGTTCGCGAAAAATTTGAAAAAATGATCCGTGTTTTGGACTTTTGCGATAACTGCGTTCAGTTCCGTCTTCATTCAGCATTCGGATATATGCATTTGTTATAATCGGATAAATAATTTCAACGGTATAATCGGGGAGTAATGTTGTTAATTTTTTTTTTAACGATATGAAATGCCCTGTTTGTATTTCTATAATTTTATTATTCTTTGCATAAATATCACATACCAGTCCTTTTAGTGAATGTTCTTGTTTTGCATGTTCATCAGTATATAAATTTTTTAAGGTATGATGTAAATCAGTTTCATTATAGGTATTTATCATCAATTAAACATAATCAAGTAATTCATCTGCATTAAGCTGATCTAGTTGGTAATATGTTTGTACCACACCCCGTTCTTCCCGTGTACGCTTACTTTGTACTTGATATACAATCATTTTATTTGTTGGTAGTGGTAGGCGAAGTTGATTTCCGTTTATATCAAAAAGCGCCCCTATTGAAAGCGGATGCGTTATTTCTTGCTGTTCACCTTCAGGAAATATCATGTAGTATTCATATAGTGTCATATTAAAAGTATA
>PDWI01005769.1_pt1 | contig 15822 bp, 16 predicted proteins | sample 1430891 | NCBI WGS metagenome assembly PDWI01 (sample SAMN01162508, study PRJNA174530) | Oral metagenome, whole genome shotgun sequencing project. | biome: Marine environment; feature: Marine mammal; material: Swab sample of the gingival sulcus; isolation source: swab sample of gingival sulcus...
GTCGCACCCTTCGCGGGTGCGTGGATTGAAACCCTCCCTAAACAAAAGACACAGGCCGTACATGCAAGTCGCACCCTTCGCGGGTGCGTGGATTGAAACTGTTCCCAGTTCGTTCGGGAATACCCGCAGCACGGGTCGCACCCTTCGCGGGTGCGTGGATTGAAACTGACAGTGCTTGGCAATGGTAAACAAGGCCCGGCGTCGCACCCTTCGCGGGTGCGTGGATTGAAACAGCCAGGGGCATTCCACCGTGTACACGGGGGGAGTCGCACCCTTCGCGGGTGCGTGGATTGAAACCCCACAAATCTCGCACTTTGTCAGGCTTGGCCTGTGTCGCACCCTTCGCGGGTGCGTGGATTGAAACTTGTACAGGCGTTACAAAAATGGGAAACGGCTGGTCGCACCCTTCACGGGTGCGTGGATTGAAACAGAACGATGTAGTCATCCCACCGACTGGCCCTACCGGTCGCACCCTTCACGGGTGCGTGGATTGAAACCTTTATGTATTTGTCCAAAATACCGGCCAGCCAAGCGTCGCACCCTTCACGGGTGCGTGGATTGAAACCAAGTATCGTCTATGCGGGACTGAAAGCTCCGTGTCGCACCCTTCACGGGTGCGTGGATTGAAACCTCTTGAGCCTAAAGCGCAAATGAGGGTTCGTTTCTGTCGCACCCTTCACGGGTGCGTGGATTGAAACTCAATATGGACTGTCGCCAGCCTCAAATGAACCTCGTCGCACCCTTCACGGGTGCGTGGATTGAAACACCGTCCACCCACCAATGCCGCAGCACAAGCATGTCGCACCCTTCACGGGTGCGTGGATTGAAACGGACATAGTGTTTGTCCAGGATGGTTGCACTTTGGTCGCACTCTTCGCGAGTGCGTGATTTGTTTGCCATTATCTGCATGTTTGCCAGCTACATTTTTACTGCTTGGGAGGTAGGAAAAAATGACAACGACATGGTTTTTATTTGGCTTGTTTTGTCTGGGGCTTTGTTTGGTTGGCATCTGGGCGCATTACAGCTAGGCATCAATAACACGCATCAAGCCCGGATATTCCGTTCCAGGCTTTTTTTGAGTGAAGAAGCATGGTACTGAGAAAAGACAAAATGGAAAAGCTCAAAGGGCTTGGCGTGGGCGAGGTGGCCGCCCTCATTGATTGGTGTCGTCAGATGGCCTCACTGGATGTGGCAGGCGTGGACGAGGAACTTTCCTCGTTCCAGGGGCCAGAATAGCTCCCGGAGATTTTGGTTGAAAAGATTAAAAAATATTAGTCACACCTCACGATGGTGCGTGGATTGAAACCCCTTGAAGATTCTCAAACGGTATGGCTGGGACGTCGCACCCTTCGCGGGTGTGTGGATTGAATTCAAAGGTAACAACAACGTGGCAAGAGCACAGAGAACTTTCCTCAATAACGCCCTTTGATCGAACACGGGAGGCAACACACTATGTCAGATTTTTTCCCCACACCACCAAGCCATTTTTTCCCCAAGAAAGAACTCCTTCAAAAAAAGAACCTTAACGGGTTCGACAAGGCATGGTTGTTTTGTTCTGCCATTGCCTTGCGTGTCGTTTCTTTTCAAGAGAGGAGAAACACCAGAGGCGCAACCTTCCTGTGCCAAAAGAAACCCATGCCGACCAACGAGGCATATATCTATTTTCGTCAGGCAAAGCGTTTTCATAGATGGCTCGGAACTGTGCTTGCCGAGCTTGAAAAACAGAATGGACTCCACGTCATAAAAGGTATTTTTCGCTCTGACCAAAAAGCCTGGGATGATGTCATTGCAAGAGCTGGCATTGTTTTTAGTGATTCCGAACCCGACAACATGCTATCGCACGTTTTTATTTGTCCACTCCACCTGAAGCGTTAGCCCATTTTTTTAGTAGATATGCATCCTTATACCACTTCACAGCCCTTGCCAGCTACTGCTAGGGGTACTTGGATATGAAGAAAGCAAAAGATTCCTTGGAGAATAGAAACACCTCAAGGGGGCAAGAAGAATTGAAGGATTCATTGAATGCGAAGCCCGGCATATCAGCAAGTTCAAATCTCTTGACACCACCCGAAATCGAATCGCTCAGGAAGGATTTTCAGGAGTCGGGGAAAGAGATGGACAGGGTGTTGATGGAAATGCTGACAGCCTTGAGAGTCTGGGATGATATGGAACACCCGGAAACAAAACAGGGACCGCCGAAAAAAGGCGGTCTGCTGACAGATCGGGATATGTATCTTCTCAAGAAAGACGTGGAAGAAACACTGAAAGCCCGGCGGGAGAAACAGGAGTAGAAGGTTGTGTCAAAAAGGCAGAAAGTCCTTTGGTAGCGTAACCTCTCTGTCAATTCCATTAGAATAAAACATTTTTGTTACAACAAATTTGGGTGGCAGTCGCCCTTCACCCAAGAGTATGGAGCGATAGGGTAAGGACACACAAGAGGTTAGTATGCAAACAAATGAAGACTTTCAGGAGAGAAGGTCTGCTTTTGACAGATTATGCAGTCAACTTTGGAACCCTAGCGGAGAACCCTATGAAGTTTTCAATCGCTATACATGCCCTGCATGTGGGTATCCAACCCTAGATGGGCCTGCTATGTATGAAGTGTGTGTCTTGTGTGACTGGGAGGATGACGGTCAGGACGGGATTGCTGCTGATGAGGTGTGGGGCGGGCCAAATGGAGATTATTCCTTGACAGAGGCGAGACTGAATTTTTCCCGTTTTGGCTGTATGTACTCTCCTGATGATATTGAGGATTTTAAGAGGGCAACCAAGAACGCTGAGGAGCTGACCACCCTCAGAAAAGGATACGATTCTCTACTCAGTGTCTCTGACAGCAATAAACTTGCGGATCAGGTATTGGCGGTGAAGAAACTTGAAGGAACACCGACGACACTTGAAGAATATTTGTCTCGGCAGCCTCTGAGTTATGTTTCACGAAAGGATGGGGACTTTAAGGGGAAGTGGTTATCTCATCCTGTCTGGGAGGGAACCATTTACGATTCTGGATGGACGACTGACGAATCAGCAGTTGAATCTTCTCTTCGACGTTGGAACCGAACGACAGTTCTTTGTCGGTCTCTCAGAGGGAAATCTCTTGGTTTTGATCGCCATTCCTGCGAGGCTTGTGGACTTCCGACTTTACCAATGGGTGTTCAACAATGTCTGTTCTGTGGATGGAACGGGAAGCCAACGGCTTCGGATGTATCTTGTAATGAAGAGAAAGCATTGTGTCAGAGGTACTCCTTGCGCGAGGCTCAGATACATTTTGAAAAAAATTTGACAATGTATGCTCCAGAGGATGAGCCGGATTTTGGTCAAAGTCAGACTAATATTTTGAAGAAATGTCTTCTCATCCGGGCGTATTTGGCACTTTCTGCAGATAGCCCTCGCCTTGAAGATGAGATACGTCATATTCTGGAGCTTGAGGAAGAAATCAGGAAAGAGCTAGAAGAATACAAACAGGATATGGAAACAAGGGAATCCAACATGCATGGAGGCTTTGAAGAAGAGATTGCACGAGGAACGTTCAAAACTGTCAAGGCACTCCTGTTTGACACCAAGTATGGCGTTGAGGACATTGACGTGTATCTTGGCCTGCACATTCTCGACAGGCTCCATAACGAAGGCACGCTGACCGATGATCAACGTGCCTGGCTTCTTGCAAAACTGCGTGAGGACAACCTTATTTTTCATATCCCAACCCGGAGGGCACTTCCTGAACCGCCCACCCCTGACCGTTTCTGGTGGTTCACCCAGGACGGCAGAAAGACCCCCGAAGAACAGATTGCCTATGACATGCGGTTTGAAGACTCCTACCCTGGCTATAAACGCCCTTGAAGAGCCGCTATGTTTGTTGGAGCCACCTATACGATATAGGGATATGCGCTTTCAAGCATATCTGTCGGCCATAGCTTTTATTGTCCAGCATGTTGTCCCTTTCCCAAGGGCATGGACAAACTCAGCAGATTGTTCGGATTGCTTTCAGCGCACCCACGGGTAAGCCAATGACATTTTCTGGGCCGTCATAATCCAGAGGATTGACCCGAATCAATGAGGATTGCTCAACCTTTGAAAAAATGTATTCCCCAAGATTCCGAATGGAAGGAACACCTTTGCCTGCGCCGAATTCGAGGATGGCTATGTGGTGGTCTCCCTGATCGTATTTGTGCATGAAATCATTGAAACGGCTCGCCTGTTCATCACTTTCCTGGTGATTATAGCCCAAGTCCTTAAAAAGCAGAACGTTTGGCCGGGCCATTTTCCCACAATGAGGACACTTGGGAACTCCCTTCAAATTCATCAGCTTGGGATCAATATCAAAACGGAAGTTGGTATCAGGCTGCCAGATGTTTTTACAGGCACTACATTCAAAGGTGTTTAATCTTCCGTGAATTTCATAGATGCGTTGTGCATCAAAACCTGCTTTTTGGAAATGAGAATCAATGTTGGACGTTACAACAAAATAATCCTTCTTCTTTTGTGCTGTTTCCAATAATATCTTGAATCCTTCGTGAGGCCGGGTTGCGTTAAACAGGTCAAACATGTGACCAAACAAGGCCCAGGCCAATTTGGGAAATTGCTGTAATCCCTTTTCTGTAGCAATCTTGGCAAAAGAGAATTGCTGTTTTTTCAGCAAGGGATACGCCCGCCACAATCCTTCGTTTCCCCGAAAATCAGGCAGCCCGGAATCAACGCCCATTCCGGCCCCTGCAGTGATAAGAAGAACATCGGCATCCTGGATTATCTGTTTTGCCTGTTGGAACAGTGCTTCCATTTTTCTTCTCCTGTGCTGGATTTAGCGGTAGATGTTTGTTGAATCCTTGCTATTTCCGGGTGAATTGAAAATATCATTTTTGGTATTTTCGTGTGGAGTATACCCCATTTTTTTGTCTTTGGGCCTGTTGCAGGCCCGTTCTCCAAAAAAATTTTTCTGTTCAATAACATATTGATTTATATGTATAAATCACGTTTATTGTTCAGGTGTTTGATTGTTTGCCTGCCATCCATGTTTGGGAGTAAGACCTTTTGTTGGAAGGGAACTGCTCGTGGGGGTCTGAACGCCAGATTCCTTTCTCTTTCTGTTGGAGTGGAAACAACACAGTCCCAAGAGATGTTCTGCAAGATTTTGGAGCCATCTTTATGAAAAAATGTTTTAATTCGCTTTTCAGGCGTGTGCCTTTGGTCTCGTGTTTTGTCCTGCTTATGTTTCTGGCCCTGTTTGTTGCAGGGCTTATTCTTGGCGAGGCACAAGGCGTTTTTGAAAAAGGCGTGGCCATCTGCCTGAGCTGTATCGGGATAGGATGAAGTTATGACCAGACGGATGGTTCAGATAGCGGCCACATTGCTTACCAATGCCTACTGGATGTTTCCCTGGAGTCCTTCGGGGATTTATACGGGCAGGTTGAAATCCGTGTGTGTACCCGGCCTTAATTGCTGGTCGTGTCCTGCTGCCGTTGGCGGGTGTCCTATTGGTGCCATTCAGAATTTTTTGGCATCGCTTCGGCTGACACTGGCAACGGGGCAGTATCATTTTGGATTATATGTGCTTGGTTTTCTTGGGATTCTGGGGAGCCTTAGTGGACGTATGACGTGCGGATGGCTCTGTCCCTTTGGACTTTTTCAGGATGTGATGTACAGGATTCCTTCGCCCAAGCGGGGTATTTGGAAGCCTTTGCTATGGATAAAATATCTGGTTCTGGGATTGTTTGTCATCATCCTGCCCCTTGTGGTGGTGGATGATTTTGGACTTGGTTCTACCTGGTTTTGTAAATACATTTGTCCGGCAGGAACCCTGGAGGCAGGTCTTCCTTTGTTGCTGCTGCGGCCCGACTTGCGGGCATTGATAGGCGGACTTTTCTACAACAAATTGACCATCCTGATCCTGTTGCTGATCTGGATGGTCTTTACCAGTCGGCCTTTCTGCAGGACATTATGTCCCTTAGGGGCTATTTATTCGTTGTTTAACACCGCAAGCCTTTTTGTTATGCGGTGGGACAGGAAGCAGTGTACTCATTGTAATGCTTGTAAAAAGGTTTGCCCTATGGGCATTACCTTTTACAAAAGTCCTAACAGCCCGGAATGCATACGATGCCTTAAATGTTATAAAGCATGTGCATTTAATGCCATTTCTTTTGAGATAAAAGGTATTGAGCAGAAAAAGGTTATATCACCAATTTCCCAAAAAGAAACAACTATTTCCTGAACTCAGCATGTATGTACCGTAGCTATTTTGTTTTTTGTTGTGCTGGTTCTTTCTTTTTGGCTGCATCATGTAACAGATCGTCGATCTGTTGTTTAAGCTGGCTTCCAGAAGTGTACCCCACATGACTGTCCTGTATTTTCCCATTGGCAAAGATGAGCAGGCGAGGGATCGCCGTTACATTAAAGGCAGAAGCAATTTCTCCTGTATCCAGATAAATGGGGTAGTTAAATCCCACACGGTTGGTAAAAAAACGTGCCATTTTTTCACTGGAATCCAGAGAAATGCCCACAAGGAGCAGGTCGCTTGTACTGTATTGCTTGCGCAGGGCGATCAATTCAGGAAATTCCTGGCGGCAGGCTCCGCACCAGGTGGCCCAGAAATTAACAACAATAACGCGTGCTGTTTCTGTGGTGATCATCTGCACAAATTCATCGCCAGACAATGTTCCCTTATATTCGGCCTGAACGGTTTCAGGAACAACTACGTAAAGGGAGTTTATAAGCAGGAACAGGGCTATACATGAACGTATCAATTCAAATTCTCCTTGTTATAATAGGGGGCTGCACTTCATACAAGATATAGTGCAGGGAATGTTCTCGACGAGATACTTGTAGATGTTGGAAAAGCCCGTTTCGTACTTTTTGGAAAAGGCAGGTTTATGGCCTCCAATGAATTCCTGAACGCATAACAGATATGCCCGACTCAGGGAAATTTTTTGAGGCTTGCCGCCTGTGAGGACTTTTCTTCAACATCTCGTTCCGTGGCATGGAGGAACTGGTCTGTCAAGAATCTTCAAGGGCAGGATGATTTGTAGTCTCTGTGCGTTTACTTCCCTCACTATTTTTTCTCTGCTCTGTAATGTTTGACAAGTAACTTTGTTGATGGTCATTTTGTGCTTTCTGTTGTACGCGTGTTTTTCCCGGTAATGAACCAAAAATAATCACATTATAAAGGAATACCCATGCCATTATACCCTGAGGGAAAAGAGGTTGTAATCCATTTTGAAGGCAGACTTATTGATGGCGATGTCTTTGAATCGACTCTGGATAAGGAACCCTTACGCATTTGTTTGGGCAATGACGAAATTCTGGAAAAACTGGAAGCCACCATCCAGACCATGCCCAAGGGAGCAACCCGAACTATCCGTATGACTCCTGAAGAGGGATATGGAGAGTATCGGGAAGACAGAATTATTACCATTTCCCGTGAGCTTATGCCTCCCATAGGAACCATTAAATCAGGGCAGGAGCTTGTTTTGCGGACTCCTGAAGGAGAGGAATTGCCGGGGATTATTCTGGACATCCAGGATGATTCCATCACCATAGATGCCAACCATCCTTTGGCGGGTGAAGAACTGGAATTTACCATTACCTTGGTGGAGGTGTTGGACTCTGATGCAGAGGAACCGAAATCTGAGGGGGAACTCGGACTGGCAGAATAATCCGGAAGATTGGAATGGCGGGCTATTAGGCCATAATGCAAGGGAGTTACATGACAAGCATGTAACTCCCTTTTTTGTTGCCTTGGTACCCGGGACGGGAGTTGAACCCGTACAGGCCGAAGCCCGAGGGATTTTAAGTCCCTTGCGTCTACCAATTCCGCCACCCGGGCATGAGGTGAAGTTTATATCTGGGTTGGGGGCAGGCGTCAATGAAGCTTGCGGCCTGTTTTCGGGGCAGAGAAAGTATTCTGGAGTGTCATTACTGGTCAACGCTCAATATTTATTTGTTGTTGTCTCCAGAAACTATTACGACAGTCCCCATGAAGTAAGCAGGGATTCCAGAAAGGAATGGGGAGTATAGAACCCTGTATATTTCCCGAGAATTTCGTAGAAGGTGAGTATGGTTCCCATGAGGAATGTCCATGCCAGCAGGATGGTGGTCAAAATCATTCCCTTAAAACGAAGAGGAGTGGGAGTTTTCATAATCACTATCCAGACAATAAGGCACAGCAAGAGGCTTGCACCCCTGATGCTGATAGCAGCAAGAAGTGACGTGGCATTGGTCAGATCAATGAATGGAAAGGCCAGGAAAGCGATCCAGGAACAGAAAACAATAACGCCGCCAAAAGGGAACAAGGCCCATTTGGCACATACAGGTAAGGCATAGTTGTAGTAATCCCTGCCAAAATCATCATGATGACGTCTTATGAGCAGATAGAGGGAAGCAAGTATTGCTGCCAGACTTATGGTTGTGAACACCCATTGCATGGTGACAGGCCAGAACATGGAGTGCAAAGGAGGACAAAGTTGTTCGGTCTGTCCAGCCTTTATCAAGACAAGATTTCTTACCAACAGGGCAGGAAGCCAGAAGAGGGGTTTGATGAGGATGACTCCGGCAATACCAATAGCTATATGAAGAGTTTTTTTATTTTTTTTAAGATGTTTCCATGTGGCGAAGGAAGTAACAAGCAGGATTGTTCCTGTAAGGGCAAGACCAAGGACAGGAAGGATACGCCCTGGCCAGGGTTGTAGCAAACTGAGAATTTCGGGATACATATACCAGAGTATAAGGCCGGATGTTATACATCCCATCCATAGCCCCACATGAAGCAGGACTCCCAGACGGGTTATTTGCAGGGCGAATTTGTCCAGAAAGACTCTTCTGGTTATTTTACCTGTTATTTCGCTAAGAATGGCAATGATGGGACAGCCCCAAAAACCTGCCAGCAGGATAAGCAGCAGGGCGGCCAGGGCTGTTTGAGAAAAGCTGAGGTTGTGCAGCATGCAAGAACTCCTTTGCGGTCAGGGACGAAGACCGTTGGTATAAGACGATATATTGTATATACAAGAAAGACGGGTCAAAAAGACGTACATGCTTCAAGGTAGCATACATTATGAAAACGCCTGCGACTACTGCCCGAAAAAGAAAGGTTTATCAAGGAACGCCTCAAGACCCTTTCCTTGAAACTTTACGCATCTTGGCATAGGGAATTCATGAACTTCAATCATGGAGGATGATATATGCGGGGTTCGTATTGGGTATTGATCATGATGGGTATGGTGCTGATGGCGACGGGATGTGCTGGAACACCCGGTTCATCAAAAGAGGCTATGCTACATCGCTTAGAGAAGCTTGAGTTCATGCAGGAAAATTCCCGCAGGAATGACGAGAGGCTTGAAAAGGAAAACAGCAGACTCGCAGAGCGTATGGACAAGCTGAGTCTGGGACTGGTCAATCTTGCCCTGGAGCTGGAACGCCTTCAGACTCCACCTGTGATAAAGAAGGAAGAAAAAAAGGTTGTTGTAGTTCCTGAACCACCTAAAGCCAGGGATGTTGCCAAACAGAGGATGGCCCCTGTTCGGAGGAAGATGGCTCCGGTACGGGAAAAACGGCCTCTAAAGAAGGAGAGATGGAAGAAAAAGAGAGTGATCACTCCTAGTGCCAAAAAGCTTTACAACGAGGCCCTGCACTTGTTGAACGGGAACAAGCCTGCAGCAGCTCGTAAGGTTTTATATCGGTTTATCAAAAAATACCCGCAGGATCCGCTGTTGCCCAATGCCTATTATTGGCTTGGGGAATCCTACTATGATGAAGAGACTTTCGTAGAGGCTATTTTGGCCTTCAAGGATGTCCCTGATCGTTTCCCCAAACATGCCAAGGCTCCTGATGCCCTTTTCAAGATAGTTTGTTGCTATATGTCATTGCATGACAGGCAGAATGCGAAATTTTATCTGGAAGTGCTTCAAAAGAAGTATCCCCGCACCAAGGCTGCCAGGATGGCTAAAAAACGTTTTGCCCGTCTGGTGTAGCCGGGAGAGGCGAACATGTTGCCATCCCAAATCCCTGTCTCTGCTGGGGATGCCCATGTTGGAATCAGCGATACCAGGGTAGATAAAACAGAGTACCGTTCCTGTCTGGCCCTTCGTCATACCAGGGGGATTGGCCCTAGAACCTGGAAGGCACTGCTTGATTGTTATGGCTCGGCTAGAGTTGCGGCCAACCAGGTGGGGAACTGGATACAAGATGGCGTGGCAACCAGGGCGCAGGTTCGGGCCTTTGAGGAAAAAGGCTGGAAGAAAAAAGCTGAGCAGGAAGAGGCGGATTGCGTAAGGGCAGGTATGCGTTGCCTTATGTATAGTGAGCAAAGCTATCCCCAGCGTCTTCAAGAGATTCCTGACCCGCCTATTCTTCTTTACGCCCTTGGGAATATTTCGGTACTTTCCCGTCCCTGTCTGGCTGTTGTGGGTTCCCGGAAGTGTACGCCTTATGCCAGACGCATGGCTAACAAACTCTGTGCAGGTCTTGTCCGGGCCGGATTCACCCTTGTTTCAGGATTTGCTCAGGGTATAGACCGCATTGCCCATGAACATGGCTGTAGCGATGGTGGTTCCACTATTGCCGTGTTGGGAACGGGTCTGGATATTGTGTATCCCGCATCCAATCGGGATATTTGGGAACCTGTTGCCTCTTCCGGCCTCATTATTTCAGAGTTTGCGCCGGGAACCTTGCCCAAGGCCAAGAATTTTCCCTATCGTAACAGAATCATCAGCGGCCTTTCCCTGGGAACCCTTGTGATACAGGCTGCAAATAAAAGCGGGAGTCTTATTACGGCACGTTTGGCCCTGGAACAGAACCGGGAGGTTTTTGCTGTCCCAGGCCCTGTTGGGCGGGAGTATGAGGGATGCCATGCCCTTATTCAGAGCGGAGCCAAACTTGTGCAGGGCGTTGATGATATTCTTGAGGAATTGGAATTCTTTATAAACGCTCAGCAGGAGCCTGAACTTCCTTCAGAGAAGGCGGTCAGTCCTGCTCCTTCTCTTGATGCAGACCAGCAGCAGCTTCTTTGTTGCCTCAAGGAGCATGAAGCACTACATATTGATACCTTGACCCAGCTTATGGGTTGGGAAAGTAACAAGGTAAGCCAGACGCTGGTGATGCTTGAAATTCTTCAACAGGTGGAACAACATGCCGGGATGATGTACTCTGCTGTCCAGTAGGTACGTGTTTTTACGGCAGCTACCAGCCCTGTTTTTATGACCTTTTTACCGTGGACTTACAGCTATGCAGAAAATTCCTTTGCCCCTGGCCGAGCCGGACATGGTTCTTGAAAAGCCCATCACACGGGATAACGGCATGATTCTTGTCGGGGAGGGAACCGTGTTGACCGAGGCCCTTATTGACAGGTTAAACAATATGAAGATTCCTTCTATTGTTGTTCAGGGGCATCCTCTAAACCTTGATGGCGGCGGGTCTTCCACATCCTTTGGCAGGCGGGGCAAGCGTCTGGAGCATTTGTTTCGTCAGAAAGGCAGCGACCCTTTTATGCGTGATCTGCAAGGATTTTTTGCAGATTATTTTACCCGCAAAGGTGCTGTAGAAAAGGCAGAGGCTGCTGAAGCAGCTGCGGCAGAAGAAGCTGATAATGCGGAGGCATCCTGATGGAACAGGATTTGAAAACAGAGTACAAGGGACGGCTGTTGGCGGCCAAGGATTTACCAACCCTGCCCACGGTTCTGGATAAGGTTTCCAGACTTATGGAAGACCCTAATTCTTCTACAGAGCAGATCGCTCGCGTTATTTCCATGGATCAGGTGCTTTCGGCCAAGGTTCTCAAGATGGTTAATTCTCCAGTGTATGGCTTTCCAGGCCGTATCGCCACCATTCAACATGCCTTGGTGCTTTTGGGATTTAATGTTATTAAGGGCATTATCATCAGCACTTCGGTGTTCGACATTATGGAAGAAAGCATGAAGGGCCTTTGGGAGCACAGTATGGGCTGTGCGCTGGCCTGTTCCACTGTTGCCAGGCATGTGGGTTTCAAGGATCCTGAGGAATATGCTGTGGCCGGTTTGTTACACGATATAGGCAAGGTTTTGGCTGTGGTTCAACTGCCCGAATGCAAGGAAGAAATTATAAGTGCTGTCAAAAATGATGATTTGACCTACCTTGAGGCTGAAAATAAGGTATTGGGATTTGGGCATGACCGGATAAATCATTGGGTGGCCGGGTATTGGAATCTGCCCTTAAAGCTCAAGGAAGGTCTTGCTTTCCATCACAAACCTTCCCAGGCCAGACATTATCCTGATGTGGCTCAGGTGGTCCATGTGGGAGATTTTTTAACACGCCTGTTTGAAATTGGTTCCGGGGGAGATGATCAGGTCAGCACCCTTGACCGGGAGGTTATGCTCAAGCTGGGTATAGATTTTCCCCTGCTGGAAAAAATTCTTGATGATCTGGTCACAGACTTTGAAGAGTTGGCTGTTTCCTGATTTCTGCTTTAGCTGGTAAGGACAGACAAGGTGTTATCCCACGCAAAACATTTTTTTCTCATTACCCAGGATGCAGAGCTCCAGGAGACTCTGGGAGCCTTATGGCCTGAAAACGAGGTTTTTTGGACCTTTTTTTCCAGAGGAGCCGAGGCTCTGGAGCATCTTTTTCATTCACCTCCTGACCTTTTGGTGGTGGATAATGCCTTGCCGGATTTCAAGGGCGAAGATCTGGTTCGCTTGATCAAGAGCGAGAATGTCTATCGTCAGGTTCCTGTGGTGCTTTGTCTGCAACCTTCTGATCTCCCTCTGCCTACAGCCAGTGCCGAGATTGATGACTTCCTTGTTGCGCCCGTCGTTGGGAATGAAGTCAAGAGCCGTCTGGAACTGGCTGTTATGCGGGCATCCAGAGAACTTGATGCCAGCCCCCTTACAAGGCTTCCGGGCAACACATCCATTATCCATAAAATTCAGACCCTTATTGACGCCAAGGAAGATTTTGCCCTTATCTATGCGGATTTAGACCACTTTAAGTCTTTTAATGACAAATACGGTTTTTCTCGCGGGGATGAAGTCCTTATGATGACGGCCCGTGTCATGGTCAATACCATCCGTGGCATTGCAAGGATGCATTCCTTTATCGGCCATGTAGGGGGAGATGATTTTGTGTGTACCTTGCCAGCGGACAAGGCAGAGCTGGCGTGCAAGACCCTTATTGAAAATTTTGATTCCATTGTTCCCAACTTTTATGATCAGGAAGACAGGGCCCGCGGCTGTATCGTTTCCAAAGACAGAAAAGGCCATGAGCAGACCTTTCCTTTGATGGCTATTTCTCTGGCCGTGGTCTTTAATAATGAATGCAAATTGACCCATTATGGTCAGGCATCCCAGATTGCCATGAATCTGAAAAAAGAGGCCAAAAAGAATACAGCGAGCAGTTATGTCCTTGACAGACGGAGTACCTGATGCTGTGCAGGAGTATCTAGACCACCTTGGTTATGAGCGAGGATACAGCACCGCGACCATCAACAGCTACGCACGGGATCTTGTCCAGTTTGAAGAGGTTTTACGTACCCGCAATCTTTCTCTTGGGCACTCAGACAATATAAGCAAGGCAGATATTCATGCCTTTCTTGCCGATCTGCACCGAAGGGGGCTGGCCAAAACTTCGGTAGCCAGAAAGCTTTCCAGCCTGCGGGGATTTTTTAACTACCTCATTACCCGCAAACGCCTTTCTCATGACCCCTGTCAGGGGGTACATAATCCCAAACAACCCAGGCCCCAGCCCAGATTTTTGAATGTGGATCAGGCCCTTTCTCTTATGCAGGCAAGCAAGGAGGATGGCCCCAAGGGGTTACGCGATGCGGCCCTGGTGGAGCTTCTTTATGGGTCAGGGCTTCGTATCAGCGAGGCCTTGCGGCTTAATGTGCAGGATATTGTGCCGGGACGTTTGTTTCTCAAGGTTATAGGCAAGGGCGGCAAGGAACGGGTTGTGCCTCTGACGGATATTTCTCTGCAACGTCTTGAAGCCTATCTGCACGTACGTTCCACCTTCACACCTTCCTTAAAGGAAAAAGCCCTGTTTCTGGGCGCGCGTGGTCAACGTCTTGGCCGCAGACAGGCCTCGCGGATTATTGAATCGCTTCGCTCGGCAGCAGGTTTGCCCCAAACCGTGTCGCCACATGCATTACGTCATAGTTTTGCTTCCCATTTATTGGCTTCCGGAGCTGATCTTCGCAGCGTGCAAAAATTGTTAGGCCATTCCCGCCTGAGTACAACCCAGCGCTACACCCATCTTCAATTGGAACAACTCATCGAGGTCTATGATCAGGCCCATCCACGATCGTCTGCAACTAAAAAAAGGCAGCGGAAGATATAGAATATTTTTTGAGTGGATAGTCTTGTTATATGGGTGGGATACCATTTTCTTGTAGTGAGAGGTGCGGAGCATCTTCGTTGACTATAAGAGCTGCTTGAGGGAGGGTGGTATTTTTTCATTGTCAAGTGAAAAACATTCTGTTAGAGAGCCAAAAATTTATCTGTTTAGGGGGTATGTATTTACAATGGAAAACCATGAAACACAACCAGATTCCACTGCTGATGTAGCCATTGACGAAATGGATATGGACTTTGAGGCTGCTCTTGAAGACTATCTTGATTCCGATTTTGGTAATGTGCAGGTGGGCAACATCGTTACCGGCGAAGTCGTTAAAATTGACGAAAATTATGTGCTGGTAGATGTCAATTTCAAATCCGAAGGCCAGTTGTCCATTGCCGAGTTCAAGGACGCTGAAGGAAATTGTAACGTCAATATCGGCGACAAGGTTGATGTCTTTGTCGTCTCCAAAAAGGACTCTACAGGGACGATTATCCTGTCCCGGCAGAAGGCCAAGAGGATGCAGTTCCTTAATGAACTGGAAGATATTCTTGACAACAAGAAAACCATTATTGGCCGGATTGTTCGGCGTATCAAGGGCGGCTATATCGTGGACATTAACGATATGGAAGCCTTTTTGCCCGGCTCTCATGTAGATTTGCGGCCGGTTCCTGATATGGACGCTCTGGTTGACCAGAATTTTGAGTTCAGGATTCTGAAAATCAACCGTCAGCGAAGCAATATTATTGTGTCCCGTCGTGTACTTCTTGAAGAGGCCAGGGAACAGAAGCGTGCAGCCCTTCTTGAAGTTCTTGAAGAAGATCAAATGGTCAAGGGCGTGGTTAAAAATATCACTGATTACGGTGCGTTTATTGATTTGGGCGGTCTCGACGGCTTGTTGCATATTACGGATATGTCCTGGAAGCGCATCAAGCATCCCAAAGAGCTTGTTCAGCTTGGTGACGAACTGGAACTCAAGGTACTCAAGTTTGACCGCGAAAAGCAAAAGGTATCCTTGGGCATCAAGCAGCTTATTCCTGATCCATGGGAGAATATCTCTGAAAAGTATCCCGAAGGGGCCAAATGTGCCGGAAAGGTTACAAATCTGGTGGATTATGGTGCCTTTGTGGAACTTGAGCCGGGTGTAGAAGGACTTGTCCACATTTCTGAAATGTCCTGGACGCGCAAGCTCAGACATCCTTCCCAGATGGTCAACCTTGGCGACGAAGTAGAGGTTGTCATCCTTGGTGTAGAGCTTGAGAAAAAACGTATTTCTCTGGGCATGAAGCAGGTTACGCCCAACCCTTGGGATTTGGTTGCAGAGAAATATCCTTCAGGAACCATTATTGAAGCACCGGTTAAAAGCATCACGGATTTTGGCCTGTTTATCGGTATTGAAGAAGGTATTGACGGGCTTATCCATGTTTCTGACCTCTCCTGGACGAAAAAAATTCACCATCCCAACGAAATTTATAAGGTTGGTGATAATGTGCAGGCCAAGATTCTTCTGGTGGACAAGGAAAACGAAAAGTTCAC
>PDWI01005771.1_pt1 | contig 15819 bp, 15 predicted proteins | sample 1430891 | NCBI WGS metagenome assembly PDWI01 (sample SAMN01162508, study PRJNA174530) | Oral metagenome, whole genome shotgun sequencing project. | biome: Marine environment; feature: Marine mammal; material: Swab sample of the gingival sulcus; isolation source: swab sample of gingival sulcus...
ATCAATGAAAGCTTTATATAGAAAATATCGTTCACAAAATTTTGATCAAGTAATCGGTCAAAATCAAGTAACCGATATTTTGAAATTAGCAATCGAAAAGGGGAAAAACAGTCATAGTTACCTATTCGTCGGTCCTCGTGGAGTCGGCAAAACCAGCGTGGCTCGAATCTTGGCTCACGCTATCAATCAAGTTAACTATGATTTGGACCAAAACGACATTGATATTATCGAGATTGATGGTGCTAGCAACAATAGCGTCGAAAACATTCGACAAATTATCGACAAATCGCATATCGCACCACTCAAATCAAATCACAAAATCTATATTATTGACGAAGTTCATATGCTATCAAAAGGTGCTTTTAACGCTTTTTTGAAAATTTTGGAAGAACCACCAAAACAGCTTATTTTTATCTTAGCGACTACTGATGAGCATAAAATTCCGGCCACTATCATTAGCCGAACTCAAAGATTCGTTTTCAAAAAAATCGATCAAAGCCTAATCAAACAACAGTTAAAATCAATTGCCAAGCAAGAAAAAATTAACTTGCCAGAGGCTGGATTTGAACTAATCGCTACCGCCAGTAACGGCGGCTTACGCGACGCAATCAACTTGTTAGATCAGGTTTCAAGCGTTAGTGATGGCAAAATTAGTCTAGAGCTAATCGAAAATATCACCGGTTCAATCAAAAATAATATTTTGGCTGAACTTTATCAAAATCATCAAGAGCATAAAATTAATCAACTAAACCAGCAGCTAGAGCAATTATTTAGCCAGAATTATCAAGCCGACGAAATTGCTCACCAGCTAATCAATTTTGTCAAGAAACAAGAGCAATTAACCGAAACTGATTTGAAACTAATTAGTCAGCTAATGTTGGTCGACAAATCACACATGCCCGAAACGGCATTATTGTTAGCTCTAGCTAGTAAACAGGAGATCAAATGAGCGACCACCCATCAGGCAAACTAACACCACAAAATTTAGATGCTGAACGAAGCGTTCTAGGCGCTATTTTGACTAGCTCGGATGTTATTTCTGATGTAGTCGAAATCGTCAAACCAGCCGACTTTTATGACAAAAGACACCAACTAATTTTTGAGGCAATGATAACTTTGCTCGAAAAAAACGTCCCAATTGATTTATTGACCGTAACTGACAAATTAAAAAAATCAAAACAGCTGGTCAAAGCCGGCGGCGGGGCTTATTTAGCCGAATTAACTAACACCATTGCCACCGTTGCTCACTCCGAAGCTTATGCCAAATTGATCTCGCAAACCGCCATCAGACGCCGTTTAATCAAAGCCAGCGCTGATATTTCAGAATTAGGCTACGAAGAAGATACCTCAATCGAAGAATTGCTAGCCAAAGCCGAAAAAGAAATTTTTAGTGTTTCTGACCAATCAGTCACTACTGATTTGACTGAACTAAAAGAAATTTTGACTGACAGTTTTGACCGGATTGAAGAATTACACAAAAACAAAGGCAAATTACGAGGCATTTCGACCGGTTATCGCGATTTGGACAATATGACCGCTGGTTTGCAAAAATCAGACCTACTAATCTTGGCTGCCCGACCAGCAATGGGTAAAACTACTTTGGTGACCAACTTGGCTTATAATGTCGCCACAATCAGCAAAATGCCAGTTCTATTTTTCAGCCTAGAGATGAGCAAAGAACAGCTAGTTGATCGTATGTTAGCTGATGCTTCAGGCGTTGATTCTTGGAAAATCCGAACCGGCAACTTAAACAACGAAGATTTCGGCAAATTATCGCAAGCAATGGGCGAAATGGCCGAAACACCAATTATGATTGATGACACGCCTGGCCTAAGTGTTCTCGAAATGCGCACCAAGGCCCGTCGAGCCGCTCACAATGGTGAGTTGGGATTGATTATTGTTGACTACCTGCAGTTGATGCAATCTAGTGGCAAATCAGACGGCAACCGTGTCCAAGAAGTTAGTGAAATTTCGCGTGGTCTGAAGCTGATTGCTCGTGAATTAAACGTACCAGTGGTTGCGCTAAGTCAGTTGTCACGTACAGTCGAAAACCGCAATCCAAAGATTCCTCAACTAGCTGATTTGCGTGAATCAGGCTCAATCGAACAGGATGCTGACATGGTAATGTTTATTTATCGTGAAGCCTATTATGAGCCAGAAACCGAACGACAGAATATTACTGATTTAATTATCGCCAAACATCGTAACGGTCCAACCGGCAAAGTTGAATTGTATTTCCACCCAGAAAGATTAAGATTTATGTCAATCGACAAAAACCATTAGGAGCAATATGAACCGAATCAAAGATTTAATCCAATCAAAAGCTTATAATCGTCGCTTCATTCTGACTTATAGCTTACTGATTATAGTTTTCTTGAACCTGATTTATTTATTACTCAATTTTAGCCCAGCCGGTCTAAGAACTGATGAAATTAATCAGCTTAGCAATCTAGCTAACTGGGACTTGACTAATTTGGTCAATTGGCCGTTCTTATTGATTCAAAAATTAGTAATTTCTTTTGGCTTAACAACTTTTAGCGCTAAAATTAGCTCAATTATCTTCAGTATTTTAACGATTGGTTTGCTTTACTATTCATTCGCCGAAATAACCAATCGCAAAAACGCTTTAATCAGTCTAATTATGTTCAGTCTAGCGAGCAGCTTCTTAATCATTATTCAAGACGCCACTCCAATTATTTTCTTATTATTCAACCAAAGTATGTTCTTGTTTTTGATTATCAAAATCAAACAAAAATTAGCTCAAAAACAATCAATCGATAAATTGCTAATTATTTTAAGTGTTTTTAGCGGCATCGCTTGTTATAATCCAATGTTTTGCTATTTCTTAGTAACCAACCTAATAATCATCGCTTTTCATCCTAAATTACGCTTAATTTTTAACAATATCAAACGCAAGACCAAGCTAATTGTGGTGGCAAGTTTCTTGCTATCAATTTTGCCACTAATTATCACTATTTTTTATGACCAACAAATCGCCGCTACGCTATTAGCAGTCAACCAAACTAGTTTTGATATCAAAGATAATTTATGGCAAATAATTGATTTTACCAACACTAATCCCGATTTTATCAGTCAACCAATTTTTAACTTAGGTTTAATATTTATCGGCTTATTAGGAATTATTCCACTGGTCAAGAACTTCCACACCGTCAAAAGTTTTTTTGTTATCAGCACAGCCATTGCCAGCTTTATCTTCGGTTTATTTATAATTAACGATTTACGAATAATTATATTGTTTCCAAGTCTGCTATTAATTTCAGAAGGCAATAATTGGCTGACTGATTATTGGATGAAAATTTTTCCTTACAACCCATATGCTCGTTTTATCGGCAGTATTATGATTTTTACTACTGTAGCAATTTTGGCTTTTAGTTCGGCTCAGACCACTCTTTTGAGTTATAAATATAACTTCAACCTCGCTAGCCAGTTTAATAATGACCTTAATCTGGCATTAACTAAAATCAATCCTGATAAAACGCTGATAGTGGGATCACAAGCTGAAGCTAATTTTTACAAACTGGCTGGCTTTAAGACCAAATTATATCGTGACGACTTAAAAATCAATCAAAAAATGATTCTAACTAGCTTAGCTTATCAAAAATCACAAAAACTAATTCCCCAAACTGTGATAGTCAATGATCGCAACTTTGATTCGGTCAGATTCTATGTCTACTAATTTTTGCTAAAATAAGGTATAATGTTATCATATACAATAAAAATTAAGAAGGAGTTATAATGGCTTTTGACCAAATGAAGATGATTAACGACTTGCGCAAAGCGCAAAAAGAGTTAGCAAATGAACTAATCGAAGTAGAAGCAGGTGACGGTGCAGTCATAGTCCAAATTAACGGTGAATTAAAAATCAAATCACTAAAAATCGACCCAGAGATGATAGACTTAGACAATATTGAACAAACCGAAGAATATATCAAAGCCGCAATTCGCGACGGCATGACCAAAGCTCAAGAAATTGCTGCTGAAAAAATGAAACCGTTCATGGGTGGACTAGGTAATTTAGGAATCTAAATAGTTTATGGGCCAAGTTTTACCACAGGCTCTATTAGAGTTGACTCAGCAATTAAGTCAACTACCTGGCGTAGGCAGTCGAACTGCCGAGCGCTATGCTTATTTTTTACTAAAAAACAATCAACGCGCCAATCAAAGAATGGCTCAAGCGATCGACAAATTGCACCAAGCAGTCAAAACTTGTCCCAAAACTTTTGCTCTAATCGATGTTGACAAAGAAGTGTCTGACTTATACAACGATCCCAAAAGAGACAAACAAACTATCATTTTGGTCGAAGAACCACTTGATATCGTACCAATCGAAAAAACTAATAAATTTAATGGCACTTATCACGTATTAGGTGGAGTTTTGTCACCAATCGACGGAGTCAATCCAGAAGATCTCAATATCAAGCCATTACTTGATCGAATCGAGCAAGACCAGGTCAAAGAACTAATTATCGCTACTAACGCTAGCGTTGAGGGTGAATCAACCGCGCTTTACGTCCAAAAAATCATTAGAGAATCTGGTCTAGAGATTATTATTTCTCGTCTAGCTCAAGGTTTACCGGTTGGCACCGACTTAGAATACGCCGATCAAATCACTTTAGGCTATGCTCTTGACGGCAGAAAGGTAATCAATGAAACTTGAACCAGCAAAAATTGAACAATTCAATAAAATTATCAGTTCAGCTAGCAAAATCAACATTATTCAAGCTGAGAATCCCGATGCCGACTCTTTAGCCAGCGCTTTGGCTTTAGAAGATTTTTTGTTGAAGTTAGACAAAAAAATCAGCCTTTATTGTCCAGTTCAAATCCCTGATTATCTAAAGTACGCTGACGGCTGGGACCGAGTTAGTGACGATTTTGATTATCAAGCCGAACTCAACATTATTGTTGACACCACTTCGCAAATTTTACTAAGTAAAATGTTCGAAGACCCAATTATCAAAAATCATTTATTGGCTAAGCCTTCGATTTTTCTTGATCATCACATTACTGAAGCCGACCTTAATTTTGAGCCGAGTTTGATTATCAATCAGCCTTTTGTAGCAACCGCTGAGCTGATTTATTATCTAGCAAAAAACCTAGACTGGCAACTCGAAAAAAGCAATTGCCAACTACTGCTAGCTGCCATTTTGGGTGACACTTTAGGCTTATCAACGCCCAACATCCAAGCCGAAACTTTTGAAGTAGTGGCAGATTTATTCCGCAACGGCGCTTCAACTAACGAAATAGAAACTAAACGTCTCGAACTCGCCAAAAAAGACCAAGATATTATCAAATACAAAGGCGAATTATTGCAACGAGTTGAATTTGAATTAGACGGCAAATTGGCGATCATTCACATTCCGTTTGAAGAAATCAAACAATATTCTGACAAATATAATCCAGGCGCACTAGTGATGGATGAAATGCGCTTTGTCAAAGGTGTCGAAATCTCAATCGCCGTCAAAACTTACCCCGACGGCAAGCTAACTGGTCGAATCCGTTCAATTAGTCCAATCGCAGCCACTGTAGCCGGTTATTTTGGCGGGGGAGGTCATGATTATGCCGCTGGTTTTCGCATTTATGACGAAACTTACAACTCCATCTATGATGAGATTTTAACCGCCACCGCAAAAGCGATTGATAATCAATAATATATCATATATGATATAATCTGTTTTTATAGTTGACAAAACATGCGTACTATAGTATTGCTATAAATTATTTTGGAAAAAATTTTATATCATATATGATATATTTTCTGTTATTTTTGTTTTAATGTTATAATATAATCATGAAATTTTATAATACACTAACTCGTCAAAATCAAACATTCAAACCACTTAATGACAAGCTGGTTAATATTTATTCTTGTGGACCAACCGTTTACGACCGCCAACATATTGGCAACTGGTCAGCTTATATTTATTGGGATGTTTTGGTCCGCGCTTTGGAGTTGAATAACTATCAAATAAAACGAGTTATTAACCTGACAGATGTTGGTCATCTGACTTCCGACGCTGATGATGGCGAAGACAAACTAGCCAAAAAAGCCAGTTCAGAACGCCAAACTGCTTGGGACATCGCTGGCAAATATATTGACTTATTCAAACAAGATTTTCAGGCGCTGAACTTAAAACAACCCGACTTTTTTCCGCGTGCCACCAAGTTCGTCCCGCAACAACTAGAAATGATTAAGAAACTAAAACAATTAGGCTATACTTATCAAATTGACGATGGAATTTATTATGACACTGCCAAATTTGCCGATTATGGCAAGTTAGCTAGGTTAGATCTCGAAGCTTTAAAAGCTGGCGCTCGAGTCAAATTCAACCAGCAAAAACGCAATCTCACTGATTTTGCTTTGTGGAAATTCTCTGGTGATCTTAAACGCGACATGGAATGGTTAACTCCGCCCGAAATCTTGGATCAAGAAACAGCGCAGCCGATTATGGGTTTTCCTGGTTGGCATCTAGAGTGCAGTACTATGGCTTATAATTTGCTAGGCGAGCAACTAGACATTCACACTGGCGGCATCGACCATATTCAAATTCATCACACCAATGAAATCGCTCAGATTGAGCCAATTACCAACAAACCATTCTGTCAATTCTGGCTTCACAACAATCATCTCAAAATTGACGGCACGAAAGTTTCCAAAAGTTTAGGCAACACTTATAATTTGGATCAACTAGCCGAGCAAGGATTTTCGCCAATTGATTTTAAAATGTTTGTCTTGCAAAGTCATTACCAAACTGAGGGTAATTTTACTTTCGAGTTGCTTAAAAGTGCTCAAATTAGACTCAATAACTGGTATAAAATCGCTTGTCTTAGGCACCAAATTCACGATGGTTTGACTCGTGATCAAGATAAAACAGTTGATTTTTTGGCCGCTAGCCACAAAATTTTGGAATTAGCTGGTGACAATTTGAACACTCCACAAATTCTATCAACTGTTGACCAAGAATTAACCAAAATGACCAGTAATGAAACGAATTATAGCAATGTCAACCAACAATCTTTCAATCAATTCCTAAACCAAATCGACGATTTGTTAGGCTTCGATTTGATCGAATCGACTCCCGATATCAGCGAAGATAACAAGCGACTAATTAGCCAAAGATTATATGCCAAACAAGCCAAAGATTATCAAACAGCTGACCAAATTCGTGACCAATTGAAAGAGCAAGGGATTGAGCTTAACGACTCAACCGATCGTAGTTATTGGTTCTATAGTTAATTTTTCTCAAAAGTGAAATTTTCTTCTAAAATAACTTTCATGCAAGCCGCAAATGGAATTGAAATAATACCACCCAAAAGACCAAACAAATACAAACCAACTGTCACCGCAATCAAAACAGTCAAAGCACTGAGTTCTAATGATTTTGATTGAACTATTGGAATAATCAAGTTGTTTTCAATTTGTTGATAAATTGTATAATAAATTACGAAAATAACACCGGCTGGCAAACTTGAAAACGAGATTAGCAAAGCCGCCAGAATTGCACCAATTGTAGCGCCAACCATTGGTATCAAGCCAATCAAACCAATTGTCACACCAACTGGCGCCATTAAACTAGCCGAAACAGGGAAGATTAGTGACAAAATCATCACCACAACTGATGCCAACACACCATTGATAAAGGCAACTGTTAGCTGACCACCAACAAAGTTGGTAATAATAGTATAAAATTTTTTAGCAATTCTTTGATGTTGCTTACGTGTATTCGGATTATCATAAAAACTCCAAAAACTCTTAAGAATATTAAGTCCATCAATTGACATTAAGAACGACAAAACCAGAATAATTACAAACGAAATCAAGGCGCTAAAAACTGAATTAATTCTCAAAAAAATACTCTTAATAATACCTTCTTGATTAGCATCAATCGCATCCAAAGCGTTGTCAAGCTGTTGTTCCAGTCCATATTTTACGACCAAATCATTGTCACGCAAATCAGCAATCGTTTTGCTAACCATTGTTGGCGCAGTTTGACTAAATTCTTTGATTTGGCTAATCATTGCCGGCACCAACAATACCATCATACCGATAATAACCAATATCAGTCCCAAATAAGCGATTGAGGTCGCCAAAACTCGTTTTTTATGAAAAAATTTAACTGACAATTTGTTAACCAATGGACTAATAGCTACCGCTAATAGCACCGACAAAGCAATCAATATTAAAGCGTGTCTAGTCCAATAAATTAAAGCCGCTGAAGCTACAATTATTAGTGGCGCTAACCAAAATCTAACAATTGATTTGTTTGATAATTCTACTTGTTGTTTCATCATAAAATAATTATAACACAATCAATTTTAAAGACATAGAAAAAAGCCTGCTATAACAGGCTAATCTAACATATATGAATATCATATATGTTAGTTATTCTATACACTTGATAATCAAGTATATAGAATGGCTTACTTAACCGGTAAGCCTTTATAAAACTCTTATCAACCTTATAGATTGAATAAGAATTTTTCTCTTTATATAGATAGTCAACTAAAAGACTATCTATTAATCTTTTTTTCTTTAAACCTATATAGCCCAAAGGAAAAAAGATCATCTTCTCTTTTTCAATCTTTTTAATAAAAAGATTGAAAAAGAGTTTAAGAATTATTCTTTTAAATCTTCTTAACATGTTCACCTCCTTTCTTAGCATGCTACACTTTAATTATGATATATTTAGACTGTTTTGTCAAGACCTCTGTGGTTATATTTAGCCAAAAATTCTTGTTTAAACTGCTGATAGTTATTATCGAGTAGGCTTTGGCGAATCTTGTCAGTCAAATTAACTACAAAATATTCATTGTGAGCCGAAGCTAGCATTGCACCCAAAATTTCGTTAGATTTGAACAAATGATGCAAATAAGCTTTGGTATAACTTTTTGATATTTCAAAATCCATTTCAGAATCAAGCGGTGAAAAATCATTTTTGTATTTGGCGTTCTTAATATTGATGCGACCAGTTGTAGTATAAAGTGAACCGTTACGAGCCTGACGAGTAGGGGCGACACAGTCAAAAGTGTCAATTCCATGCTCAACTCCCAAGAAAATATCTTCTGGTTTTGAACCCATGCCTAGCAAATGACGTGGCTTATCGTTTGGCAAAATTTCAGTCGTTATTTTAACATATTCCGGAATTTCTTCAGCTTTAAATACGCCACCGATGCCAAAACCATCAAAATCCATTGCTCCAAGTACCATTGCTGATTCGGTTCTCAAAGCGATATCTTGAGCACCTTGGACCACTCCGAACAAAGCTTGCAATGGCTTATTGTCGGCTAGATGCTGCTGATTCAATTTTTGATGCTCAACCAAACAACGCTTGGCCCAAGCGTGAGTTCGATCCATCGCTCGCTTAACATAAGTCTTGTCAGCAGTAGGAGAGGTTAATTCGTCAAAAGCCATATGGATATCAGCTCCGATTTTGTGTTGAATTTGCATTGATTTTTCTGGAGTCAAACGAATCATATCACCATTAAGATGCGAACGAAAAGTCACACCTTGATCATCAATTTTGGCCAATTGACGCTTGGAGTGAGCTGCTTTTGATGACAAAGTGCCTTCCAAGCCTTTGTCAAAAGCCATTCCAAGCGAAAAAACTTGAAAACCACCGCTATCGGTAATTGTTGGTCCATGCCAATTAGAAAATTTAGCCAATCCACCAGCTTGATCAATAATGTCTTCGCCCGGTTGTAGCATCAAATGATAAGTGTTAGCCAAAATAGCTTGACCGCCCAATTGACGCACCGAATCAACTGTCATCGCCTTGACCGTAGCCTTAGTAGCTGCCACCATAAAAGATGGTGTTTTGATTTCGCCATGTGGCGTTTTGATTACACCAACTCGAGCCTTCCCAACTCCAAAATCCTTAATAATTTCAAATTCAATTGCTTGTTTCATTCTAGTAATTATATCATATCTCAAAATCAATTTTAAAAGCACCATCAATAGATGATGCTTGATTCAAGAGGTGCGAAGGTTTATTTTCTCGGCGCTACGCTTTAAAGCAATTTGATAATACTTTGAAGCAGACTCCTCATCACCAATCGCCCGTAACAAATTAGCTAAACCTAAAGAATAGCTGATAATTTGATCGTTAGTTCTGATTTTAGAACTAACGATATAATAAGCTAAATATGCTTTTTCATACTTAGCCATATTGTAATAATCCTCAGCAATTTCCAACATAGCCTCAACCGTGTCTTCATTATTTAGTCTAGTATAGACAGGTTTTAAGTGATTAGGAAGACTAAATAGAAACATTCCATCGCCCCAATTAGAAAAAAATTTTCCTAATTCTCTCAATTTTTTCTTAAAATACAACATAAAACCCTCCTTTCTAATTATTATGTCATTACTCATAATATATAAAAACAGCCAAAGACTCAACTATGATTCGAATTCATCTCGATGAAGTCTGAAGAACGCCTTAATACTCTCATCTTCTATCAATTGCTCAACTTCCGAAAAACCAATTAGTTCAGCCAAATTCAAAAGTGTTCTGATTTGATAGTCATGTCGCCCTAATAAGCCGTAATGTTTAGCTTTATTAAACAAATAAGACTCAACCAAACTTTGGTCAGTCTGCTCATCAATCAGATAAAACACTTGCTCATAACAAGTCGAAGCTTTACCAAACTCTCCTTGAGCATCATAAAATATGGCTTTATTAACTAGATTTTTTATTCTTTTAGCTTTATATTCTTCTAATGAGATATCTAATATATCGCCTTTTTCCATCACTATTACTTCTCCAACTCTTAATTTGTAATATCATACCACTTTATGACTCAAAAGGCAAATAGCCAAAATCACTGTTTTTTGTTAATCTATAATCATGAAACTAACTGTTTTTATCAAACCGAACTCCAAACAAGCCCCAAAAATCGTCAAAAATGAAGATTTTTGGACCATTTTTGTCAAATCACCACCAATTGATGACAAAGCCAACATTGAAGCAGCTCAACTAATTGCCAAAGATTTTAATCTTGCCAAATCAAAAGTTAATTTGATCAAAGGTCACAAAGCCCGTTATAAAACATTCGAAATTAAGCTCTAGCAAACATCATCATCAAGCCAAAAACGACTAGTAAGGTCAAGAATTGACTAACCGCCAAAATAATCACCCCACGAACAACTGTTTTTTTATAACCTTCAGTTGCTATTTTGAATAGGCAAAGAATCAGCTCGGCGATTAAAGCTATCACCCAAATAATTATCCAAACTCCAACTGCCGATTTGGCAATTTCTGCCAAGTCAATCGAATCATAATAAGGACTAAAAGAATAGCGCAATAAGGCAAAAGGAATGCCTAGCAAACCAACTAACAGCATAATCAACCAATTAACGCTAATTAGCTTTAGTATACTAATTTCTTCTACGTCTTCAACCACTACTAGTTCATCATTGGATTGGATTTTGACTGGAGCTTCTTTTTTTTTACGTTTTTTAAGTTTTTTGGCAATCAACCAACTACCACCAATCATCAAAATCACTACTATTAAAGTTATTAAAATCTCTTTTAGATACATTTTCCAACGAGCGTTGACATATTTACCGCTAACGCTAATTACATCTTTTGGTAATAAATCTTTAAAGCTTTTTTGGATATAGCCACCCGAACCAGCTCGGTTGTGTTTACGATCCTGAGAATCACTTTGATAAGAATCTTTAATCGCTTCGTTAGTAATTCCACCAGCTTTCAAGCCATCAACTGAAGGTTCATTTAAGGTTTGTTTGCTAGTATAGCGAGCATAGACATCCGGGCTAAAATTAATTGCTACATCAGCTTGTTCAATCATGTCATCAACTATAAAATTCTTAAATTTGTAATCATACCAACCCATATTATTAGTTACATAACCATCAGTGTGATAAGAAACAAACACCGCCCCTTGTTTGCCAGGCTTAATCGGATGAGCTAATTTGATTTTATATTGATTATCATTTCGGTCTAATTCAAGGTCGTCATAATCATACTTCTGCTGGTCATCATCATAATACCAACCATAATAATAAAATCGGGTATTATTCTTGAAGTCATAATCTTCATCAATAATTTCTTGATCCGCATATTCTAAACAAGGGATATTTCTTTTATAACTATCATAATTGCCATAGCGATGCTCTTGACGCCACTGCTCATAAGTCATTGGCAAAATACATTGTTTTTTCTTATGAACAATTTGCTGAATCGAAAAATCATTCAGCTTTAAACTGTCCGGAACCGAAAACTGATAAGTCGTTTGCTCTTCGTCACCATCATTAATAAAAACCATTTTCGCATAAACAATTGCTTTTTTGTCGCTCCGCATTTGAACTGTATAATAATGGTGCTGACCATCAATCAATTTTGATTTAGCCTGTACTGGCATAGGCAAAAATAACAAACTCGCCAAGCCAAACGCTAAAGCTATTTTTTTAATCTTATCAATCATAAATTCCTTTCTTATTACTTATGTTTATTGTAGCACAAATTTCAAAATTTTAAATCAATAAAATAATCAATTATTTTATCAACATCGAATCACCATAACTCAAAAAATTCATTTTTTCTCGTTTGGCCAAATCATAAGCTTGCATCAAAAAATCCCAACCAGCAAAAGCGCTAGCCATCATCAAAACGGTTGATTTTGGAGCGTGAAAATTAGTCAATAAAGCATTGATAATTTTAAATTGATACCCAGGATAAATAAAAATATCTGCTTCGCCAGAAACGCCACCGTCTGGCAATTGTTTTAAACCAAATTTGTCTAATAGCTCAGAATCAATTTGTTCCAAAACAGCTTGCTTTTTACGTTCCAATTCTGCATCAGGCAAAACTTGGCAAAAGCTCGAATCCGATTGATTATCCGCGCCAAAAGCTGAATCACAATAAGTTTTAGTTACTAATTTTTCTTGATCAATTAATTTATCACTTATCGGCTGGTTCAAGTTGACTTTTTGAGCTAGTTCCAACAAAAAATCAGCCAAATATTCTAAAGTCCGAGTCACAGTTGTACCAAGAGCAACGATTCGCTGGTTTTGCTCCAGACCTGACAGTATTTCAGTCAAACTATTGCTACTAACTTCAAAATATTCTTGATGCATTTTGTGCTGACTCAAATCATCAGTTCTAATCGGCAAAAAAGTACCCAAACCAACATGCAAAGTTATTTTGATTATTTTGACTCCTTTTTGCTCCAATTGTTCAATAATCTGTTCAGTCATATTAAGACTAGCCGTTGGTGCTGCCACTGAGCCAATCTGATTAGCCCAAACGGTTTGATAACGTTTGATATCTTGTTTGGTTGCCTTACGATTCATGTATGGTGGCAATGGGGGAGTGCCAACTTGATTGCAAAGTTCTAGCAAATCAATATCCGACTTGATTAAAGCAATACCATCACCCAAAACTTCAATTACTTCCAATTGATGTTCGTCAACTGTCAAAATATCACCGGCCTTGATTCGGCCACGATAAACTACTTTGTGTAACAACCAATCTTCTTGCCGACCGTGTCGCTCCACAATTACCAATTCGCGCTTAGCACCATTTTGTTTGACAGCTTCAAGTCGCGCTTTAATAACTTTGGTTTCATTAATCACCAACAAATCACCAGCTTCCAAATCATCAACTAACTCAAAATAATTCTTTTTGACAATAGTTTGTTTATTTTTATCCAAAATCAAAATATTAGACTGACCACGTACTTTTGGCGGCTGATCAGCAATCAATTCTTCTGGCAACTCATAATTATAGTCCGATAAATTCAAGCTTTTCATAATTATATTTTAACATAAAAAAAGACCTAATTTCACACTACTTAGCTTAAGTATGATATAATAGAATTGTAACATCTATAAGGAGAATTATATGGACCAACCAACACCAACCGAGGAGCCAATCAAAAAAGTTCCCTCAAAAAATAGCAATAAAATTCTTTATCTGATAATTGCTATCTTAGTAATTTTGCTAGCCGCTACCATCGGTTATGCGCTATCACAAAAATCGACCAACAACAAAACTAACCAAGAAACTACCGTTAAAACTGAAGACAAAACAAAAGACGAAAATAAAAACAATACTAACATAATCAAAGATGTCGAGATCGAAAAAAATAAACCATCAGTTCAACAAACCAGCAAAATTAGAAAAGTGTCTAAAGAAGCTTGCGCTAAACACTCTAAGCTATGTTTTAGATTACCAACTGGCTGGAGTTCCGAATTTTCAAGTGAAAAAGATCAAGATTGGAAGAAAAACAATCCTAACGCCAAAGGTGAAATTTACATTGAAAAATTAAGCCTGTTTGACGATCAAGGTAAGAAAAAAATCAACTTCCAAAACACTTACCCTAGCGCTGATTACAATGGAGCTTGGGGCGTCGGTGGCGCTTGTATTGGTACTATCGATCGTACTGTTGTTAATTATAAAAAAATTAACCTTAACAGCACTAATTCTAAATTCAAAAATAATTGGGTGGTTCAAGCAGTTGTTGATACTATCGACCCATCTAAAATTGATGGCGAGAGTGGTTCAATAACTTATGAACCTTATCTTGAATTTGCTGTCGTTAATAATCAAGCTAATAAGATAGGTACTTTTCCTGAAATTGATTGTGACACTTTGGTCTTAAGAGACTTAGTAACTGGCTTAACTCAAGAATTTGATAACTATACTATCACAGCAATGCTAACCGACAAGCCATTGAATAAGCAAGAAGCAATTGCTGAATTGAACAAATCCGAAAATAAAAAAGCTTTCGAAGTAATGGCTAATATTTATCAAAAATAATTTTGATTAAAAATTACAACAAAAAATGTCACTCTAGTGGCATTTTTTGCTTACTCTTTATGCTTATTTTTATTTAATTTTTTAGATTTGCATTTTATCTAACTTAAGCCTATTATATAAGTAAGCGAGAGACAATTTATTAAGGAGATGGAACAAGAGTTATAGTAGGAATCTGAAAAGATTCCAATTTGTGGACTAAATAATAATTAAACAAAAGGGGACCAAACATGAAAAAACAAGTACAAAAACGCACTGGCAAACTAGTCGATTTTGACATTAAAAAAATCGAATCAGCCATCGCTAAAGCCGGCAAAGCAACTGGTGAATTCAAAAAAACCGAAGCCAAAGAACTTGCCAAAAAGGTCAAACAAAAAATCGACAAAATAAAACCAGACCCTATTGCCGTTGAGCAGATCCAAGACATTGTCGAAGACGTTTTAATTAGTTCTAAATATAAAGCAACTGCCAAAGCTTATATTATTTATCGTTATCAACACAAACAAATCCGCGAATTGGCATCAATCAATCAAATCGAACTAGTTGATTCTTATCTCAAAAATCTAGACTGGAAAGTCAAAGAAAACTCCAACATGGCTTACTCTTTGCAAGGTCTTAACAATTACATTTCATCTGAAGTCAGCAAAAATTATTGGCTCAACAAAGTTTACACCAACAAAATCAAGAAAGCTCATTTAAGTGGTGATTTTCATATTCATGATCTGAACTTACTAAGCGTTTATTGTGTTGGTTGGGATCTAGGTGATTTGTTGCGTGAAGGTTTCACTGGCGTAGCTGGCAAAACTGCTTCCAAACCAGCCAAACATTTCCGCTCTGCTCTAGGTCAAGTTGTCAACTTTTTCTACACCTTGCAAGGTGAAGCAGCTGGAGCGCAAGCTTTCTCTAATTTTGACACCTTGCTAGCACCGTTTATTCGCTACGACGGATTAAACTACAAGCAAGTCAAACAAGCTTTGCAAGAATTCGTCTTCAACGTTAACGTACCAACTCGAGTTGGCTTCCA
>PDWI01005773.1_pt1 | contig 15818 bp, 12 predicted proteins | sample 1430891 | NCBI WGS metagenome assembly PDWI01 (sample SAMN01162508, study PRJNA174530) | Oral metagenome, whole genome shotgun sequencing project. | biome: Marine environment; feature: Marine mammal; material: Swab sample of the gingival sulcus; isolation source: swab sample of gingival sulcus...
AATCATATTTGCCAAAGACGTTTTTCCGGCTCCAATATTCCCTTCTATTACAACAAAATTTTTCTTATCATTCGATTTCATCTCTTAAATTTTGCGAACAAAAGTAGAAAATAATAAATATTTTTCACAAGTTTTCTATATTTTTTAGCTTATTTTTCAAAATCAAACGATACTATATTAATTAATGTGTTTATTTTTTGTCCTTATCATATCGTTTTATGCAGATAGGTTTAGACGATAATTTATTTCAAAATTTTGATAAAAGAAACTCCTTTTTCGGAGATGAATTTCAACAAATAAATTCCTTCGGGCAAATCAGAAACCGATATTTCTTTGTTATTTTCAGTGCTCAACCACAAACGACCTTTTGTGTCAAATAATTCTATTCTAAAATTAATTTCGTCGGTGTTTATGTGGAGTATATTTTTTACGGGATTTGGATATGCAAAAAAATCTATATTTTGATTTTCGTTAATTACATCGTAGTCCGGATAATAAACACCAATAGTATCGCCAAGATGAACTTTGCCCATAAAATGCTCACTTCCGCATTCATCGAAATACCCCCAGTCATAATCAAAACCAAGCCCTTCTGTAAATTTTACCTCAATCCAGTATGGACTATACCCATAAAACGGAAGCAGACAATTTGAATTAGTATCTGAAACTGTATAAAAAAAGGTGGGAGCAGGAGTGGTCGTTGTGCCATTCTTTTTAACGAGCCTTCCGTCATCTAAATCAAAACTTATTCTATTGTAATATTTGCCCCAAACGTTATCTTGGGAAAAGTATCGTCCAACATCTACAAGTTCATTATTTAATTTGTTCGTGTAATGGGTTGGCGAATTTATAAAAATCAATTCTTCTGAATAGTCTGTTGTTATAAATTCATTTGAATGGTCTGTTGATATAGTGTCTGCTTTCTTGCCCTTTACTTTGTATTTTAAGGTGTCTCCAATTATCTCTTTTGAAATAATCTTATATTGTAACACTCTTCTATTGGTTTCGAAACCATCACCTCCAGATATTGACAGGACAGATCTTTGAAATTTATCCCCAACTTCCCAATTATAAAAATCCCAAAAATTAGGTAACTTTTCACCTACAATGTTGTTTTCGCTTTCGACACCAACCAAATTATACGAAGAATCGCCTTGACTGTAAAATTCGGTTATTCCGTAATTTTTAGAAATCGAAAAAGTTTTTCCATTTGACAGACTTATTGTTTTTATAGAATCTGTTGTTCCTAGTACGTTTTTTATTCCTTCGTAAGAAACTACGGCTGAAATATTACGAATAGAATCGTAAAGCCAATTTTCGCCAAAATGCAAGTTTGTCAAAATAACGTTTTGGTTTGGGTTATTCAAAACAAAAATATTGTCAGATTTTTTTATTATTTCGCGTTCCAAAAATTGTGGCTGATTGCGCAATAAGTAGTGTTTGCCGGCAGACATAGTTTTTTTCGTAACAATCCTATTCAAGTAAAAAACGCTATCTGATTGAATTATTGCGACAGAATCGACCCGAATAGTGTTTGTTATGTATTGGGCATTGGGCGTGCGGTAGTTGTAAGACTTGTTTTGATTGATTATTTGCCAATTTTGAGCAAAAATATTTACTGAGAGCAGTAAAAAGACAAAAATATTAGTAAGTTTTTTCATAATTTGATGCATTAATGGGTTTATAATGTGTTTATAGCCAGCTTGTTATGTGTTTTTGATTCGGATTCGTAATATGTGTTGTAGTTTGTGCACAAACGAAGCATTTACTTCTAAATATATGATAAAAAATAAAAAAATCGTTGCATTTTTATTTGAAATTTATTATCTTTGGAGAAAAAAAAATATGAAAAAGATATTATATTCATTCGTGGCAATTTTAGTTTTGGCGGGTTGTACAAAACCTGTTGAACAAGAATTTGAGGTTAGCAAATTTATTGCAGAAAACTACCGAAATGATGCTCGTCAGTTATATTTTAATGAAATAATTGCCGATAGTACGCATCAAAATTACGACAATTACGTGATAAATGAAGTGGAAGTTGATAATATTTTGAAGATAATTCAGGCGGTTTACAACTTGGATTGTCCGGCACGCGACAGTGTTTTTGAAAAACATCAAATTCATTGTATGTATGGCACCAGTTTTAATTCTTTGATGTTGAGTGTGAATACGGCTTTGCCCGAAATTCAGAATTTATCACAAGGAATAATTCCTACAAATTCAGAATTGTTGGATAATTTATTGGCTAAATATAATTTTGATTCGGTCGAAACGAGTTACAGCTATCCTGAATTTTCGTGGCTAACTATTTATACCAAAGATACTTACAATCTGTTGCCTGTTGAGAAAGAATTTGAAAAGTTAAATTCTGTGAAGAATGCCGATTTTAGCAAAGGTGCTGTTTTTGATGAAAAAACTATCACGCTGACAAGAAGCGGCAACAATGCTACAATAATTTTTGGTATTGGTTGGGGCGATTGTCCGGCCGGTTGTATCAATCACAAATATTGGGAATTTAAAGTAACCGATAATACTGCAAAATTTGTGAAATCGTATTAGTCTATTTCAAATTGTTGTTGGTAACATCGTAAATGTAAAAATTTGTTGTTTCATTTTTATCGATGTACGTCCAGTTGTTTTTTGTGTGAGCTTTTAGCGAAGCAACATTATTGTCGGAAATAGAACAAAGCAGGTAGTCGTATTTGTCTTGTACAGAATGACTTAGGAGTTTTAGCATGTTGCGAAACAATCCAAAATGTCTAAAATTTTTGTCGATACAAACTTGGCAACCGTAGCCGATTTTTTCGTGAACAAAGTTTTTGTTCTTCACCAAATCGTTGGTCTTTTTGCGCTGATAATCAAGCATTTCTGACGATGACAAACGTCCAATCAAATAATACGCAACAACGTCATCGTAGTTGTAACCAACAACAATTTCTTTGGCTAACACCATTTTTTCAAAATCCTCACGAGAGTACTTTATCCGAATAAAACCCTTGTCGCGTTGTTCAGGATTTAAGTTATCAATAAGAAATTTTTCGTTGAGGGTTATTAGTTGCTCAATTTGTTCTATTTTAGGTATTCCAACAATGTATTCCATATAAAATCAATTATCTCGTGTAAACAATGCTATTATTATGCCAAATATTTAAAACTATTGCTTCTAATGAGCAATTATAAATAATTTTAAAAATAAGAGTAAAGTTTATTTTACAAAAATAAGAAAATTTTGAGCAAATGTACTATTCAAAGTAAAAAAATCAAAGTATTTTTTTTATTTTGGGCAAATTGCACGTCAAAAACGGCCAAAAAATGATGTTTGCCACCTTAAATTCGTAGTTTTTTTTCGTTATGAAAAGCCTAAACATTTGTCTGTAAAAAGGCGTACGCAAATTTGAAGTTCGCAAATATAGCGGTTGCCACGGTGAGACGCGAAAAGCGAATTGTTTTTAATCGTAGGTAAAATAGTTCGGATTTAAGGTAATATTCAAATTTTCAAAAAAAACTAATTCAAAAGCGGGTCTTCCGGCACAAGCGTCCAGATTTTATATTTATCTTCGAGTTGATTTACTTGTTCTGCCCAAATGTCGGAGTTTACGTCGATAATTTCGTCGGCGGTTATATTTTTAACTAACCAAAAATTAGAATTTATTTCATTTTCCAATTGTCCGGCTTCCCAGCCCGAATAGCCCAAAAAAAGTCTGACGTTTTGCAGGTCAAGAACTCCCTCCAAAATCAATTCTTTCAGATGGCTGTAACTTCCGTCGATATACAAACCGGGTATAACTTCAATGCTGTTATTAACAAGTTGATAATCAGCTCGATATATGAAAACTAAACTGTCTAATCCGACCGGTCCGCCACGCGACAACGAAATTTTGTTTGAGCCCAATTCGTCTTTTATCAAATCCAAAGCTACTTTGTTTTGGATATGTTTATTCAAAATAAGTCCGCTGGCTCCTTTTTCGGAATAATCGGTAATTAACACCACCGAACGACGGAAAAAACCGTCTGAAATAAACGGTTCCGAAATAAGTATCCGACCGGTTTTCGGTTTTACGTTGTTAGTCGTCAAATTGAATATGTCAAGAATATCCGGTTCCAAAATTATAGTTTTTGCAAATATACTTATATTATAATTAATATGATAAATTATTTTTCTGTTGTTTTTTTCGGAATCCCAATTTTTATAGGATTTTCAACCTTTTCAGGCAATAAAATTATATCAAAAACTTCTTGCATATTTTTTACATAATTGAATTTTAAGCCTTCGGTGTATATTTTTTTGATTTCTTCTACGTCAGATTTATTTTGCGCCGGCAATATAATTTGCTTTATTCCGGCTCTTTTGGCTGCCAAAATTTTTTCTTTTATTCCGCCAACCGGCAAAACTTTTCCGCTAAGTGTCAATTCGCCGGTCATTGCGGTGTATGGCAAAATTTTTCGTTGTGTGTAAAGCGCCGCCAAGGCAGTGGCTATCGTTATGCCGGCAGACGGACCGTCTTTTGGGATAGCGCCTTCGGGGGCGTGTATGTGAATGTTCCAATATTTGAATATGTGCGGGTGTATGCGCAAATCTTTGAAGTGCGATTTGATGTACTCGTGAGCGATGGTTGCCGATTCTATCATCACTTTGCCCAAATTTCCGGTAATCGACATTTTGCCGTTTCCGAGCGTAGTGGCTGTTTCGATAGTCATAATTTCGCCACCGGCAGCAGTCCAAGCCAAACCGGTAACAACTCCGGCTACTTTGCTCTCTTCGTATTTTGATTTTATAAATTTGGGCGCTCCCAAAAATTCTTCAATTCTTTCGGTTGTTAAAGTTGCTTTAATTTTTTTGCCAAAAGCAATGTCTTTGGCTATTTTGCGAACTATCGACGCTATTTTTTTGTTCAATTCGCGCACGCCCGATTCGCGCGTGTAATTTTCGATAACAAATTTCAGAACTTCGTCCGAAAATTTAGTTTGATTTTTTCTAATTCCGTGAGCTTTAAGCTGTTGAGGAATTAGATGACGTTTAGCTATTTCTATTTTTTCTTCCAACAAATAGCCTGTCATTTCGATAATTTCCATTCGGTCTAACAATGCCGGTTTTATTGTCGAAAGTGTATTGGCAGTAGCAATAAAAAGCACGTTGGACAAGTCGTAATCGATGTCTAAATAATTGTCGTGAAAAGTGTTATTTTGCTCAGGGTCAAGGACTTCCAGTAGCGCTGAGCTTGGGTCGCCTCTAAAATCGGAGCTTATTTTGTCTATTTCGTCAAGCACAAAAACCGGATTAGAAACTTTTACTTTTTTCAAACTTTGGATTATTCGTCCGGGCATTGCACCGATGTAGGTTTTTCGGTGTCCTCTGATTTCCGATTCGTCGTGAAGTCCTCCCAATGACATTCTGTCATATTTGCGGTTCAGTGCCTTTGCTATTGATTTTCCCAGCGATGTTTTTCCGATTCCCGGAGGGCCATAAAGGCAGATAATAGGCGATTTTAGGTTGCCTTTTAATTTCAAAACTGCCAAATATTCCAAAATTCGTTCTTTGACTTTTTCCAGACCGTAATGTTCGCTGTTTAGCACGTTTCTGGCTCTTTCCAAGTCGTAGCTGTCTTTGGTTTTGTGTTCCCAAGGCAGGTCCAAAATTGTCTGCAAATATGACAGTTGTACGCCATATTCGGGCGACATATTATTTGTTTGTTGCAAACGCGATAGTTCTTTATCAAAAATTGCTTTAACTTCTTTGCTCCATTTTTTCTTGCTTGCTCTTCGTTTTAGTTCTTGTATTTCGCCTGTTATCGGGTCGTTTCCGAGTTCGCTTTGAATTTCTTTTATTTGTTCTTGCAACAGAAATTCTTTGTGATTTTCTTCTAATTTTTTCTGAACTTTTTCGTTTATGTTTTCGCGTAGTTGGTGTTTTTTATTTTTTAACGATAGCAAAGATAATAATTCAAATCCTCTTTTGCTTATGTCATTGATATTCAGTAGTTTAATTTTTTCTTTTATCGGGAAATTTATGTTTGAGCTTATCGAATTTAACAGCATTGTTGCGTTTGGAATCCCAAAAAGGCTCATAACTTCTTCTTCGGTATCCGTGTCGTTTTGAACTTCGGCAAAAGTTTCTACCGCTTCTTTGATATTTTCCAAAAGGGCATTAAATTCTTTGTCGTTTGCGTCCGGTTCTATTTCGTCAATTAGTTCGACTTTGGCTTTTAGATACGGGTCTTCGCTTACCGATTTTACGATTTTAATTTTTTTCAAACCCTGAATAATAGCTGTTTGTGAGCCGTCGGGCATATCCAAAATTTTCAAAACTTTTGCCAAAACGCCAATGTCGTAAAGTTGTTCAATTTTAGGGTCTTCGATGTTCGCTTTTTTTTGCGTAACAATCCCGATAAATTTATTTTCCGAGCTGTTTTGTTTTATTATTTCTATTGATTTTTTTCTGCCCAAAAAGATAGGCGAAAGCATTTTTGGAAAAAAAACACTATTTCTTAAAGGTACTAAAACTAATTCTTGCAAAATTTTGTCGTTAATTTCAAGCGAATAAGTATCTATTGTCGAAAAAGTATCTGTTTGGCTTTCGGTGATTGTGGAAATTATGTGTTTTTCTTTTTTCTTCATTTTTATAATTTTATGACAAAATGTCGTATTTTTTGTTGTTTTATTTTGTTTGCAAATAAAAATTTACAATTCTAAGAAATATTTTGTTTTTTATTTTTTTTATAAAATGTTTTTAATTTACTGATAATCAGCTTGTTCTCGTTTTGTTTGGCGCTTTCAAATTTTTTTTTTTGTGATAAGCAACCCATTTATTTTTCAATTATTGTTCCGTTTTTCAGACCTCATAATTCGTTCTGTTCAAAATTGCTCGCCCCAAAGTTATTTCGTCTGTATATTCGAGTTCGTCGCCAAAGCCAACGCCTCGTGCTATCGACGAAATTTTCACATCGTATTTGCTGATTTTTTTGTGCAGAAAAAAACACGTAGTTTCGCCTTCCATAGTGGTGTTCAGTGCAAAAACAACTTCTTTTATTTCGTCTTCTTGCAAGCGTTTTTCAAGGCTTGCGATGTGCAAATCGGACGGCGAAATTCCGTCAATTGGCGAAATTAACCCGCCCAAAACATGATAGACGCCCTGATATTGCATTGTGTTTTCTAAGGCAATTATGTCCTTGATGTTTTCAACTATACAAACGGTCGAAAAATCTCTTTTCGGATTAGAACAAATATCGCATATCTCGCTGTCTGATAGGTTATTACATTTTTTGCAAATCTTTATTTCTTTTTTTAATTTAATAATTGAATTGCTGAAATTTTCAACCTGATTTTCGTCTTGATTTAGTAAAAAAAGCACCAAACGCAATGCTGTTTTTTTTCCAATGCCGGGCAATTTTGCAAATTCGCTTACCGCGTCGGACAATAATTTTGATGATAAATTTTCTTCAAACACAAATTTTATTTTACAATGAGTTTTGCGACCTAATTTGTACGAAAAATGTCGATTACACAAATCAGCTCAACAGATTTGCAAAAATAATGATTTGCTTGGTTTTTTGTAAATTATTTTAGAAAAAATATTAATTCCGAAGAGTTTTTTTGAAAAATACCGGTTTAAAAATTGTTGTTTTTTATTAAACCTTAAATAGTGTATTAATTAATAATGTGTCTAATTGTTTTGAAATTTTTTTTAATAATGTTTATAATGGGTTGAAAATTAGTGAGTTATGTGCTTTGTGCGTTTTTTTAATATATTTAGATAAAAAAACATTTTAATACAAATTGAGGTAAAAGCGTAGCAATTAAAATAAAAATATTATGTTTGCATCTCGAAAAAATGTTTTCTGCCGACATTAACTAATACCTTAGAGGCGCAGGTCTTTTCGTTATGAAAAGTTTAAAAATTTGTCGATAGTAAAGCTGAGCTCAGGTTTTAGGCTTGCAAACGGTGAAAGACGAAACGCGAGCATTGCCTTTAATGATAGGTAGTTGGGTTTTGCGATAGATAAATTTTCGGATTTAAGGTAATACATAATTTAAGCAATATAAATACTTAGTTATCAGTTTTTTGTGTTGAATCAGGGGATAAAAATAAATAAAAATAGTATAAAAAAATATTCCGAAAAAATATTTTTAAGTTCGATTTATATTTTGGCGTTTTCGTTGCCTTTGGGGATTTTTTTTAGCAAAATAGCTTTTATAATTTTAGTTTCCGTTTGGTTGATTTTTGTTATCACTAATGGTATTCCCAACAAAAAACTAAATTCAAAATCGGCAAAGTTTTTTTTATTTGCCATTTTGTTGTATTTCGTGTTTCATTTTATCGGTTTTATTTACACCTCAAATCTTTTCAAGGGGTACCGCAATGTCAGCGTAAAAATTTATTTGCTGTTGTTTCCGATAATTTTCATAACAAACCAAAAAACTATACGTAGCCGAATTGGAGTGACTTTCGGTTATTTTGTGTTGGGCAATCTGACGACGTCTTTGATTATGCTCGGGCGCGCATTTGTGCGGTCGATTTCGTTTGACAACGGAAAAATTGTTTTTCAAGCCTCTGTTGATGCCCGATATTCGTTTTTCGAGTCAATTTCGCAAGGCGGAAATTACTTTTTTTATTCCGACTTGTCATTCTTTGGACACCCCACCTACGTTGCGATGTACGTGCTTGTTGCAATAATTATTTTACTTTTTTACAATAAAATTTCAGACAGTAGCATCAAATTTATTGACCGTTTTTTTGCCAATCGTAAAGTTCGGATAGCTACTCTAATTTTTTTGTTGTCGGTGATTTTTTTACTTTCGTCCAAAGCCGTTTTACTTTCTACCTTTGTTGTTGTTGGGTTGTATTTTGTGGTTTCGGATATGAAAAATAAATATGCGTATGTTGCTGTTTTTATGTTGTTTATGGTATTTTTCGGGGCGCGAAATTCTCGCATAAACACATATTTGCAATACGCAGCCGAAAAATCATTTTTCGGGTCAGAATTGAAAAGCGGTACACAACGATTTTTTTTGTGGCAGGCGGGCTTGGAAATTTACAAAGAGAATTACTTATTGGGCGTCGGAACCGGTGATGTGGGCGATGAACTGCGCCAACACAGCAGGTTTGATAAGTTGAAAAAATTGAATAATATACATAATGAATATTTGGAAAGCCTTGTAAAATTAGGAATTCCGGGTGTTTTTTCATTTCTGCTTGTGCTTTTTGCCGGATTTTGGTACTCGTATCAAAAAAATAACTATTTCTTGTTCCTGTTTTTTCTGATTTTTTCCGTCAATTTTATTTTTGAAACAATGCTAAATAGAGTAGGAGGGACTTTGTTTTTCGGCTTTTTCGCCGGTTTTATTTTTATTTTTGATGAGTTTGAGTTCTCAAAAGAGTTTTATGTGAAAAAAGAAAAAATATGTAGATTTTTATTATTTTTATTGAATTTTGTTGTATTAATTTGGTATTTTAGCCGAGGACTAAATTTAGATTTTTATAGTTCTTCCATTTCAAAAGTTTGGTTTGAAATTCGCAATCCTAATTTATTGTTATTGTCTGATATTTCAACACTTACAAAAGTTTTGTGGGCAAAAATATTTTACGTTCCAAATCTTTTTTGGTTACGAGTTTTTGATATTACATTAATTTGTATTTCACTTGTTGTTTTTTATGATTTATTTGAAAAAAAATATCAAAAAAATCGTATTATTTTTGTAATAACTTCGGTTTTGATTGTAGTTTTGTTGAGTTTTACAAATATATTTTATATAAATTCGTTATTTTTTCTTTCTTTTGCTCTGGTGGTGCGAGTATTTTACGATTTTTTCAAGAAAAAAACTTTTGGTCGGAAAAGAGTAGTTTTGCCTGTAATAATTTTTATATTTTTCATAAAAATTATAAGCGAAACAAATTTTCAAAACTCTGATTACTATAAACTTAGGCAGATAAAAAGTTTTTCGGAAAATGTATTGGTTCGTTCAAATACAATAGTTCTGTTGGGAGTGAAAGACAACAAAGATGAAATTGAAAATTTTGATGAACTTGTAAATTTTGTCCAAAATCCAGAAAACAAAATTACAGAATACTATACAAATATAAGGCTTTTGCCATTTCTTGTTAATAAAAAAGGAGTAGTAGAAAGCTATGAGTTTTGTTCTAAATCTGATAAAATTTTAATACTAAAAAAAGATTTACAAAAACAAAACATTATCTTAGATAGACAAATCTTATTAAATAATGATAGATATATTGTTTTAAGTGGGGGGTAATCTGATAAAAAAATATAAGAAAAAAATATTATCGTCGGAGTTTAACCGAAACGCATTAACGTTGGTTAGTGGCACAACAATCGCACAATTGTTGCCATTGGCAATTTCTCCAATTTTGTCGCGAATGTACACCGCCGACGATTTTGGCGTTTTTGCACTTTTTACGTCTATTGTTATGATTTTTACGATTATGGGAAATGGGCGTTACGAACTTGCAATTGTTTTGCCTAAAAAAGATTCTTATGCTATAAATATCTGGGCTTTAACGATTTACATTGCCGGCTTTTTGGCGTTTATTTTGCTCATTGCTCTTTTATTTTTTCATGATTTTTTTGTTGTAGCCCTAAAAAATTCGGATATTGCCGGTTGGTTGTATTTGGTGCCTTTGGTTGTTTTCTTTTTGTCTGTTTATAATTCGTTTAATTACTTATATACCCGCGACAAAGAGTTCAAACAAATAGCAACAGTCAAGGTAATTCGGTCGGTTGTTTTGTCGGTTTTGCAGTTAGGTCTAGGGCTTGTTGGGTCTGGTGTTTTAGCCCTTTTGGGCGGTTATTCAGCCGGACAGGCTACCGGTGCTGCGGGGTTTTCGGTGGGGGTGAAAAAAAGAAAAACTTTGCTGAAAAAAATCAACAAACCTACAATGATTGCGATGGCAAAACGTTACAAGGATTTTCCTAAGTTTATGATGCCGGCAAGTGTGTTCAATCGTTTGACAATTGAGTTGCCAAATATCTTTATTTCGTCGATTTTTAATGCCGCTACTTTGGGCTTTTATTCGCTGAGTTACAGGTCATTATCTGCACCACTTTCGTTTATTGGAATGTCGATTGGACAGGTTTATATGAAGCAAGCCGCCGAAGAAAGGCAGGCTACCGGTTTGGCTATAAAATCGTTTAAATCTGTGTTTAAAAAGATTGTCGTAATTGGCTTGCCTATATTTACGATTTTATTTTTCTTTTCGGAGTGGATATTCGCTTTTGTTTTTGGCGAACAATGGGCGCCTGCCGGCAGATATGCTCAAATCATCACTCCTCTTTTGTTTGCACGCTTCATTGTGGCGCCTTTGAGTATCACTTTGAGCGTTTTTGAACGACAAATAACGAACTTATTTTTGCAAATAGGTTTGTTTGTAGGACTTGTTTTTTCGTTTTTTATCACTTGGATTAGCGATTTTAATTTCATTAATTTTTTATATATTTTTGTCGCCATTTTAACGACTTATTATCTGTTTTTCTTTTTTGTAATTTATCGGGTTGCTCAGGATAAGTGGTTGGGAAATAGGTAGTTATATTCTGTTTGATAATGAGGAAATATGAAAATATTTATTCCAAATAATTTTATTGCCGAACGAAAATACATTGTCGAAGTGTTGTTTTCGGAGTATCTCGGTTTGGATTTTCAAATAGAAATTTTTAATGAAAAAAAATATTTAATTGTCTTGGATACAGGCAATGAAATTGAATTTGCAGATGCTTTTTGGGCAAATTTGGACGAAACTGAAAGTTATATAAAAATTAGAAATATACCTCAAAAAGTTTTATTCGGAAGTAATAATTTTTTATCAGAAAATGATATTCCGATAATTTATGGTAATAACGATTTTCAGCTTACTGAAAATAAGATTTATTGTGGAATTGATATTTTTGCGTCTTCGTTTTTTATGCTTACCCGCTGGGAAGAGATTGCAATAAGTGAAAAAGACGATTATAAGCGGTTTGTATGTAGCAATTCTCTTGCTCAAAAATACAAATTTCATCAACGACCGGTCGTCAATGAATACGTTGAAATGTTGTGGCAAATTTTGTTGAATATGGGCTACGTTGGCGGACGTAAACAACTTAATTTCAGTATTTTACCTACTCACGATATTGATTTTTTGTTCAAGTTTCCAAGTTTTAAGAAATTTATAAAAACATTTGCCGGCGATATTTTGAAACGTCGAGATTTAAAAATGGCTACTTATACCTTAAAATCATATTTTTTTATGAGGCGTAATAAAACAAAAGACCCTTATGATACTTTTGATTATTTTATGAATATTTCGGAGGCAAATAATTTGAAATCGAGGTTTTATTTTATTGCCGGAAAAAAAGGCGAAGCTGACGTAAAATACAACTTTTTGCAAAAAAATGTTGAAGAGATTTTGAAACGGATAAAAAACAGAGGGCATATTGTTGGGATACACGGAGGATTTAGTAGTTATAATGATATACAACAGTTTGATAATGAGTTGGATAGGTTTAGTAAATTTAATGTAGCTCCCAAAGAGGGGCGACAGCATTTTTTGCGTTTTGAAAATCCTAAAACGTGGAATATTTGGAACGAAAGCGGTTTAAACTACGATTCGACGATGGCATACGCAAACACCAGTGGGTTTAGAGCCGGCACGTGTTTGGAGTATCCTGTTTTTGATGTCGTTAAGCGACAAAAATTGGGGCTTCGGGAGCGACCGCTGATTTTTATGGAAACTGCAAGCCGGAAAAGTTATCCGAATAAGGAAGATTTTTTTGAGCATTTGCAAAATTTGAAAAATGTAGTAAAAAAATATAACGGTCAATTTGTTTTTTTGTGGCACAATAGCAATTTGAACGATTATGGATGGGAGAAATATAAAGATATTTATCCTGAAATTTTTGAATAGAATATTTTGTTATGGATTCTAAATTAAAAAATAAAAAAGTTTGTCATTTGACTTCTGTACATCCGCGATATGACACGCGTATTTTTGTGAAAGAATGCGTGAGTTTGTTGAAAAACGGCTATGACGTGAGTTTGGTTGTGGCGGACGGAAAGGGAGACGAAGAGAAAAATGGAGTGAAAATATTTGATGTTGGCAAAATAGAATCGCGTCGAAAACGAATGTTGCACGCACCGAAAAAAGTGTTGCAAAAAGCTCTCGCAATTGATGCTGATTTGTATCATTTTCACGACCCTGAACTTTTGACAATTAGTCGTAAACTAATAAAAAAATATAAGAAAGTAGTTTACGATGTTCACGAAGATGTGCCACGTCAGATTTTGAGCAAAAGTTATTTGAACTCGTTTGTAAAACCCATAATATCAAGAGTTTTTGAGAAATACGAAAATCGAAAAGCAGCCAAATTAAGCTATATCATAACAGCTACGGATTTTATAAAAGACAGATTTCTGAAACTAACACCAAATGCCGAAGCCGTGAAGAATTATCCGATTATAAGCGAGTTGAAAATTGATACAGATTGGACTAAAAAAATGAATAAAGCCTGTTATATTGGCTCTTTTTCGGAGGTCAGAGGCATTTGGGAAATTGTGAAATCCTTTGAATTTTCGGAGTACAGGTTGAATTTAGCCGGAAAATTTGGAAGTTCAGATTTTGAGGCGAAAGTTCAAAGTTTGCCGTCTTGGCAAAAGGTTGATTTTCATGGATTTGTAGGGCGTCAAGAGGTGAGAGGGATTTTAGAAAGCTCAAAAGTCGGTTTGGTAACTTTACACAAAACCATAAACTACAAAGATGCTTTGCCTGTAAAAATGTTTGAGTATATGCTTGCCGGTATTCCTGTGATAGCCAGTGATATAGAACTTTGGCAAAAAATTGTAAATGACAACAAATGTGGAATTTGTGTTGAGCCGATGAACCCGAAAGAAATAGCAAAAGCTGTAAATTATCTTATTGAAAATGATGAACTTGCGTATCAAATGGGGCAAAACGGGCGTAAGGCGGTTGAAGAGAAATTTAACTGGAATAATGAAGAGCAAATTTTGTTAGAAACTTATAAAAAAATATTAGAATTTTAAATCTATCACAAAAGGCGATGCTTGCAAGTCTAAAACTTACTCTAATTTATTTATTGCTAAGTATTTAGGTCTTTAATACCGAAGAAAACTGCGGATTTAAGGAGAAAATTAACTTTCTACTTTATGGTCTTGCATTATAAATATAGTCAAAAATATTAATATTATAATTCCGTGAGTTAGCAACGATGTCAAAAAAGCGCTACTCATCAACGTAAAAATCGAAATGAAGAAAACGCCCAAATATCTTGAATTGATTTTAACTGTGTCTAATATCTTGAAAACCAGCACTAAAAGTATAGAATAAACAATAACTCCAATATAGCCAAAATTCATAAACCCGTCAGAAATAAACCCGTTATTGGCGTGAGTTAGCGTTGAGTGATAGTAGTAGTAGCCGATAAGATTTGCCGGAGGCAGTTTAAAAGGGTAGGTGAATATGTTTTTTAATATGCTGTGCGACAGATATATAGGGCTGTTGTTGAAAAAATCAAAATAAAATGTATTCAAAATAGCCGGAACAAAAAAAGTTCGTCTGATAAGGATAGATTCCAAATAAATCGAATCATTTGTGATATAAATAATGTGGGTAAGTATGAATGCCGCAAAAATTCCGGTTATGAATATAGCTGTTTTTTTGTAATAATCTTTGAAAAAATAGAAACAGAATACAACCGGTAATCCAAAAAATACGCTCTTATGTGCCTGAGCTACAAATAAATACATTAATACAAAGCCTCCAAATATTGTTAAGCCATACCTCTTTTTTATAACGCTAAAAACCAATAAGGTCGGTAGTATTACTTTTGATAACCAACTGTAAGCATAGCCAACTATTGTAGAGGTGTCAAGACTTGAAGCACTGCGAACTTCGTATATATTTTGAAATTTCAATACATTGAGGTTTAGTGAGAATTTATACCTAATGAAAATAGGAATTAAAAGTAAAATTACAATCAAGAAAAGCATGTAAAATGCCTGATTTTCAGATAATTTTCGGAATTTTATATTTATTTTTATAAAACTTGAAAAATGTAAAAGTAATAAAAAAAATGTTAAAGAATAAACTATAAATCTCGGTGAATCAACGTATTCGTAAATTATGAGATTCGGAATGAACATCATAATAAAGAAAAAATTTTCGATAGAAAATAAAAATTTAGATGGGCTTTTGAAATAAATCGCAAATAAAACAGTAAAAAAAAGCAATTTTGTTTCACAATATTTTATTAAATTGAAATCGTATAAAAATCCCATATATCCATAATTTGTATGAACAAAATTTTTATAAATAAATTCCAGACAAAAAAATATCAGTATTAAGCCAAAGAAGCCTGCAAGTTTATATTTATTTATGACTATTTTCATGGTTTGTTGTTTTCTGTTTTGTTTGAAAAAACAAAGCGCAAAGATAAAAAAAAATTAGGTATTTAGATTGAATATTTCGTTAAATTGAGAACGGCGAAGCCCGAGTTATGGTAATTGAGAACGGTTTAAGTCTTTAGTTGGGTAGTTATTTTGTTGGTTATGAGGTCGTTACGAGAAAAACTGCCTGTTGAAAATTGAATTTTTAGTTAAAAAATGGTTAATGTAATTTCATCAAGTAATTTGTCAGCTCAAAGTATAGCTGATGTTTTAGGGAATCCAAATTTAAACTATTTTGAGATAGAACAACAAATAAACAATACCAACAAAGCAATACAGAACAATTGCAAAAAAAACGACAAAAAACTTACTTTTTGTCACTTTTTTTTATTATCTTTGGACAAAATTAAACTCCAAAAATTATGCTT
>PDWI01005774.1_pt1 | contig 15815 bp, 18 predicted proteins | sample 1430891 | NCBI WGS metagenome assembly PDWI01 (sample SAMN01162508, study PRJNA174530) | Oral metagenome, whole genome shotgun sequencing project. | biome: Marine environment; feature: Marine mammal; material: Swab sample of the gingival sulcus; isolation source: swab sample of gingival sulcus...
TGTTTCACCTTTAACTGTTGGCCAATTTTTTCTGCACCATTCTAAATCTTTTTGATTGTCAGAATAAACTAAAAAGAACCCTTTCTTTTTTGCCATACCATCAGCATTATCTTCACATTTTATAAATTTTTGAGAACTGCCATCACGCCTTACGATAGTCTTATAGTCATAATCATAATCATGAGTATTAATAAAATCTAAAAAACGCCATAGACTATTCCTTGAGCCAAATAATTTATATGGATTTTCTAACAAAAAACTATCCCCTTTTAAGCTCTTAACGACAGGCCAAAGTGTATGTTTATACATATGCTCATTCGCTGTAAAACTAACACTCTCTGGTTTAACGTACTTAGTTTCAGAGTCCACTTCAGCAAGACCCATAATAAGAGCTCCTCTATTTCCACCATCTCCATCAGTGCTATTTCCTCTTATATTAAGTTTAGCTGGATCTGTATCACTCTCAGTATCAGCATTTATTATTATAGCAGAACTCCTATGTCTAGTTTTGGCTGTACCATCGCCATATCCGTAATAGCTACCTATAATATCTATGTGGCTACCATCACCGCTTAACACTAAATCATCATTTGTATACATACTGCCCGTTGATTTTATAAGACCTCTGCTACCCTCTTGAGTTATAATCTTATCAGCATATATATTTCCACCTTTAAATAAACCATCACGAACAACTAATTTACTTTTTCCACCAACACCTTTACGAATCTGAACGTACTGTCTAGTTACTATATCACCCATAAATACAAATATATCACCAGAGCCTTTAGCCATTACACCACCATAAGTTTGTGGTTTATTACTTCCTAATCCCTCTGTACCCATAGCATATATGTTACCTCTTGCATCAAGCTTACCATCTACTTCAACGTTGCCATTTGCCACTATAGCTTGTTGCCATATGGGATTATCTTTTACTGTTACTTTTTTCTTAACCATACTAGTCGAATAATTATTTTTGACACCTCCAGTATACTTATCGGCATCATATATAACTAAATCCGTAGTTACAGATTTAGTAGTAGCTCCATCAGATGGCGTAGCACCACTCTCTTCTATAAGTCCATTAGTATAAGTAAAAGTGCTAGTAATACCCTTTATCACTATTTTGTCGTTAGAACTACTAAATGGATTTATACTAGTAGTAGTATCCCTACTAACTTCTAGCTTTCCTATAGTACTAAAATCTTCATCTAAAGTACCAAAAATTTTACCCTCTAACTGATTACTACCTATTAAATCATTAAAATAATCTCTATAAGCCTTTTTAAATTCCTTATTTGCATCTTTATTTATTTCTGCATCATCAGGAACAAGTGCTGAATTAAAATATTTTGAATACGCCGCATACTCAGAATGTGAAGTAGGAGGAGTCGTCTTAGATATTTCATCAATCTTATCAACGGTTTCCTTAACGAAGTCATCAGCAGACTTTCTAGCCTGTGTCAGAGCCTCTTTTACCACATCACCTGTCTTAGCATACACTTGGTCTATTCCAGCTTCAGCATAATAAGTACCTTTTTTAACGTCTTGGTCGCTCTTTTTCATAGACATATTCATCATAGAAACAGAAGTAAGTGAAATAGCTATAAACACTAGCACAACCATGGCTACCATAACTAAAAGCAGTGCCGAACCATCTGAACTTACCATTTTTTTACTCATACAACTTCTAATTTGACGAACCTTACTCATATACTCCTTATTCATTTATAACGCTCCCTTCTACTTCAAAAATAGTTTCTTTAGTATCATCATCTAACACCCTAACTTTACATAGAATAAAATTACTATCTAACACATTAGGTTTCTTTAAATTTCTAACTAATTCCACCGCGCTAGTGTCTTGTAGTTCTACTTCATACTTCGCACTCTCTTCAGCCGTTAAATCTTCATACATAAAAACTTTTAACTTATCACTAATATCACTATCTATTTTTATAGTTGTTTCAATATTTTTATTAGAAGACTTATTAGCCAAATCAAAAACTATAGCTTTATGTGTAATAGGACAGCTATAAGAACCTAAACTAGCACCAGAACCATCTTTAAATGCTATACTAAGTTCATTAGCCACTTCATTAGCTTCTATTTCTATAACCCTTTCATTATTTGAAGAATTTATAAAGTTATCTTTTTTCGCCATATTTTTGTCATAGATTATAGGTGTATCACTTTTACCAGTCCCTATTTCCACATACATATCAAAGTCTTTAACCTCATTTGAAATACCGATTAGATTTCTATAAATTCCATTATTAAGCTTTACTTCCACTTCGAATTCATCTGGCACACTAGGCAACTTACTTGCCGTACCATCTGTCCCCGCAGGAAACGACACTACATTTGTATTAACAGTAGTACCATCACCAAATAAAGTAGCAAAATAATCTACATCTTTACTCTTTAAACTTTCCATAAACATAGATGCTAATTGATTAGCCTTTAACGTCTTTTCACCAGTTATCGTATCTTTTATAACACTAGAAAATATTTTTGTCGCTGGTACGATAGCTATGGATAGTATGAGAAGTGCTACAAGCACTTCTATTAACGTATATCCATTTTTACCCTTTTTAATAATATCCCCTATCATAATATCCCCTATCTAACTAAATACTCACCTTTAGTTTCACCTACTTTAAATCTAGGATTATTCATATCTTCATTATATAAGTTAAGATATACTACTTCATCAGTCTTGTTTCTTAAGTTAAGAGTAACACCTGATAAATCATCAGCTCCATCTCTTGCCGATGAATATATATCAATCTCTATAGCCTCTCCTCTCTCTATAGAACCACTCTTAGTAACACCATTAACAAAATACTTCATAACATAGCTATCACCATCTTTCTCAACAGTTAAATCCATAACTATCTGTGCATTTTCATCACTTCTTACAATAGTTTCACTTATGCTTTTAGCTAGACCTATACTCTGTGCTGACGCAGTATTGTTAGGAGAATTTATATCTATAAAAGCATCTCCTAAAGAGTCATGCGGCCCACTTAATTTAGAATGTAGCGACTCCTTTTTCGCATTAAGTTCTTTTAAAGTTTCATCATCTAACTCCATATCTACATTTTCAAAGAATATATCTTTACCAAATGGAACTTTATCAAATTCTGGTATAGTTTGATTTTCAGAATATTTAACTGATATAAGTTTCACTTTCATATTGGCATCAAATTTTCTAGATTTTTCCGATTTATTTACTGATATTTGTTCAACTACAATTTTATTTTCATAATCATCAATATATTTAAGAAGCTTTTTTAAGCCTTTATAATCAGTCTTAACAGTAAAATCAATAGAACTTATAAATATTTCCTCACCATCTTTTTTTGGTTTTTCATTTTCCTCTGAACTCTTCGCTTTATTTTCTTGACCAGCCTCATCGCCAGATTTTTCTTCACTATTTTCTCCAAAAGGTGTAACTTTACTAAAACTTATATCTCTTACTCTAATATTTTGGACATACTTTTCTACATCTAACAAAAATCTAAAACTATGCTCTTGCGTCAATACCGCTGGATAATTATTCAATATTTCAGCATTTTCATCTTTAAGTTTTTGGATTTCTTGCTCTATTTTCGCTTTGTCCTTATAATTGAAGTCTTTAGTATCCATCTTCCTTTGCATCTCTTCTATTCTGCCTTTTAAAGTTTCCCCTCTGCTAACGATAGGCTTATAAATTGCAAAATAAAATATAAATATAATTAACAGCGGTACTATAATCATCAATATTTTTTTATTTTTACCATTAAGTTCAATATTTAATTTACTCACTTTGAACCTCCTTAGCAAAATTACATCTAGCACTAAATTCATATCTTCCATCAAGACTGTGTTCAGCTAACTGCTCATCTGTAGGCTCTGTATTTTCTTTACCATCTTCATCTTTTTTAGCTTTTGCCTTAGCCTTTGGAGAAGATTTTATATCAGGAATAAACACATCTGAAAATATCTTCTTACCATTTACTTCCATACTTTTTAATCTTATAAGGTAGTTTACTACGTTGTTTTTATCTTTTGCCGAGCAATTTATAAGAATTCCTGTATTATCTATAGACATAGACTTATACTGTATGTCGCTAGGGACTACTATCTCCATTTGCTCTAATACGTCTACTATAGTGTAATCATTGCTGTATCCGCCCTCTAACTGTTTAAGAAAATCATTCTTTTGTTTTAATACATCTCTCTCATCAATTAACTTTTTACTTTCTTCATATGCTACAAGTTCTTGCTCTTGTTTAGTTTCTTCTTTCGATAAATTAATATTTGCGGATATAGGAAAATATAAAATTATAGCTCCTACTAATACAAGACCTCCTAACAGTTTAAGACCTATATTAATCTGTTGTCTTTGCTCTACTTTTTTAAAGTAATCATCAGGCAGTAAATTAACTTTTGAAAACACACCACCTATCGCATTAGCAAATACATTTCTATTGCTAAGGTATTTAAAATTCGTAGATTTTATAGCAGATAAATCTTCGAGTGCTATCGTTTCTATATTAAAATACTCATATATATGCTCAGCTATACCGCTTATATTACCTCCGATACCAGTTAAATAAATGACCTCTACTCCATTTGAGTCTTTGCTAGAATAATAGTCAAGCAGTCTTTCTATACCGCTTACGACCAGATTTACTATGCTAAATATTCTTTTAGTAAATCCGTCTTGAAATCCTCTACCACCACCTATAAGCTCATTTTCGGCAGATATTTCTATAGCCCTATCATAGTCAACCTTATAAGTGTCCATTATAGTTTCTATTATTCCTCTTACACCGTTACCTAGCGTTCTATTTAACACTATTTTGCCACCTTTAACGATAGCTACACTAGTCATTCCACTGCCGAAATCAACCATCATATACGTTCTTTTATCACCTATCAAAAGTGCATAATTCATCATAGCATTTTCGGCATAACTTATGCTTTCAAGGTTGAGTTTAAGCTTTTTTGCAAGCTCTACATAGCTCTCTACTATTTCGGTAGGTATTACTACAGTGTTAGTCCTTACGAACTTCTCCATATCTTTCTCATAATGCTCTAAAATCGTAAAATCCATAGTATACTGAGCTAAATCTACAGGAAAATACTCCTCACTATTAAGCTTTACAAGCGGTCTTAATTCTTTAACTGGCAAATCAGGAAAACTTACTTCTCTAGTAATTATCTTATTTGATAAAACCGTAAATTCTACACTTTTACCCTTTATTTTATTCTCGACTAACGTTTCTCTTATAGCATCTGCCAAAACATCTACATTACCTATATAACCATCATTCATATTACAATCAGGCATAGATAACGTAACAGCATTTAGCACTGTTAATTCCTTTTTAGTCTTTTTATATGAAATTATTTTTATTAAATCGGTTCCTACATCTATAGAAATGCCTTTTTTCATACGCACTCTCTCCTTTTCATAGTCATATTAATCTAATATCACATTATCAAATTAAAATAACAATCTATAATCTCATTACCAAATAACATAACAGCTACAAGTCCAAATGCCAAAAATGGCCCAAACGGTATTTTATCTTTTCTATCGACTTTTTTAAGCAAAATAAGGCTAACTCCTACTATAGAACCTACTACAGAAGCTATTACTAACGTAGCAAATACGTTCACAGCTCCCACTAAAAGTCCTCCAGCTGCCATAAGCTTCACATCGCCCATTCCTATGCCACCTTTCGTAATAACAGATATTAAAAAAAGTAAAGACGATACTAAAAAAAATCCTATTATATGACTTACATAATTACCGTCATATATCATATAAAATATAGCTACTATTAATATGGATATTACTAATCCATTTGGTATTATTAACCACTCTAAATCTATTACAGATGCTACTAATAACATAGAGAATACAAACATATAAATTACGCTACTGACACTTATGTCAAACAAATAGTAAATAAATACATAAGCTAATGCATTTATAACTTCTATTAAAGGATACATAATGGAAATGCTAGTTTTACACTTCCTACATTTACCACCTAGAGTCGCATAGCTTAAAACTGGAACTAAATCGTACCATTTAAGCACATAACCACAAGACGTGCATTTAGACCTAGAAAAAGTGAAATCTTCACCTCTAGGTATTCTGTATATTAATACGTTTAAAAAACTTCCAAAAACTAATCCAACAATAAAAACTATAAAAATCATTTTTTATTTCTCCACATTATAACTACCTAAATACCGCATCGGTCGTAACTGGAGCAATTCCTCCACTACCATCTACTTTCGGATAATACTGCGAAGTACAATCTTTATTTACTATAGCTACATTTCCCTCATTATCTATAGTAATATAAAAATGCCCATCACCAGTTACTCTTTTTGATTTAGGTGTAGGAACTTCACCAAGTTCTTTTTTTACATAATCATTGACAGCTCTATACTTCGCATCTACACTAGAAAAATCATCAGCACGAAAACCACTACTACATACTGGTAATTTATTTTTACTTAGTATATATTTCTCTACTTTATTAGCTATCATTCCCGCACTTATTATATCGGCTTGTAACTTATGTTCCTGTATATAAAAAGTAAATTTAGGAACTGCTAATGCGGTAAGAACCGCTACTATAGCAACAGCTATTATCATCTCCACAAGTGTAAAACCACCATTTTTATCGACTATATCTCTCATAACTACTCCTAACAATTACCATTACGGCAACTCTTTAAACTCTGGATAAAACTGTATTTTTTTATTGCTGTTATATACTTTTACATACTTATGAACCGCATTAATATCTACATAAAAATATTTTTTATTAGCACCAGTTCCACTATATTTATTAGAATTAATTTCAGGTAAATCCGTTAAATTATCTTTAGCATATTTAAGGAATTTGTGTGCGTGATTAGTCGTATTTATAGTAATATTTTTATTTAATGGGAAATTTCCTATATTAGTATGAATTGCCTCTGCTAAAAGTTCTTCTTTCAAATATACATTAGCTATCTCACCTATAATTTTCCCATTAGCTTTATCTCTACCTTGCCTATAGCTTTCCATATAGCCAGTGAAACTTCTAGCAGCTATAGTAATAACTACTGCCAATATACCTACGGCTATTACTATTTCTATAAGTGTAAAACCTTTTTTGTTATTAATGATTTTTTTCATACTAAGTTACCTCATATATGTTAAATTTTTATGACCTATAATTTTTCTATTTATCAATGTAACATTACCCCACTTAATTACAAGTGGGGTAATGTTATTAAAATGTATGCTTGAAATACTGATTAAATAATATTTCAAGTTATTTTTATATAGTGTAAATAATATCATGGAGCTGGAAAAACAACTTTATGTGTACCAGTCGTACTATCTGTTACTTTAACATTACCATCAGCATCAGCTTCAACATGGAAGTGATCTCCTTTATATTTCGCAGCAACAATTGTTGGCAAAGTTCCACCACAACTATTTTTTATATATTCTACTACTGGTGGAGTTGATGCAGTAGCTTTAACCTCTACTCTAGCTATAGCTCCAACACCATCATTTTCAGCTAAATACATAGTTACCGCATCTGCTATGACTTTAGCATTTGCATAATCTTTCGCTTCCCTAGATTTCTCTACATAACCTATCAAGTTTGGCACTGCTATAGAACCAAGCACTGCTAATATAGCTATTACTATAATTAGTTCCACTAATGTAAAACCACCATTTTTACTTTCTCTTTGTTTAATTTCCATAATATATTTCCTCCCTTTGTAAAAATATTTTTAAAATAATTTAATTAATTATCTCTCTACTATAACAGGTGCTGCTGATGTTGCACCTCTAACGTAGATTTTGCCATCTTTCATTACTTTAAGTCTAAAAATTTTATCACCACCATTATTAAACTTCTTGCTTTTAATTTTAGGATAATTACCATTAAATTTATCTAAAACATAATTTTCAATTTTCTCCGCAGGAGTACTAGGACTTGGAGCTTTTGCATCTATCGAAAAATAGTTAACATCAGCCGATAATTTTCCTTTCTCCGCTATATACATGGTAGCTGCATCTGCTATAATCCTAGCATTAGCCTCATCTGCTGCTGCCCTTGATTTTTCTACATAACCTATCAAGTTAGGTACTGCTATAGAACCAAGTACCGCAAGTATAGCTATTACTATAATTAGTTCTACTAGTGTAAAACCACCGTTTTTATTTTTACTTTCTTTCAAAGTTGATTTTAAATTCATACTATTATATTATTTCCTCCCTTGCATTAATTTGATTTAAACTAAGTAGTATCATTATCTAGTAACAATAACTTTATTACAACTAACAGTTACTCCACCATCTGTAGTTAATTTTAAAGTAAATACATCTTTATCACTACCTGTTGTCTTCAAATATTCTTTACTCTTTACTTTAGGCCACTTTTTACTAAGTGTTTCATACACGTAGTACTCAAGACTAGGTTTAGCACCTGAAGTAGGGGCAGTAGGTACATCTTTCAGTGGCTTTGTTACATTTGCTGGAACTTGTCCTATTTCAGCCACGTACATAGTCGCAGCATCTGCTATAAGCTTAGCAGTAGCCTCATCTGCTGCCGTTCTCGACTTCTCTACATAACCTATCAAATTAGGTACTGCTATAGAACCAAGCACCGCTAGTATAGCTATAACTATAATTAGTTCGACAAGCGTAAATCCGCCATCTTTTCTTCCTTGAATATTCATAATATTCTTCCTCCTTGTAAATATTTATATAATATATTAGTTTCTTCAAACAAATATTTGTTTGTATAATTATTTTCCTAACAACGATAAGCCCCTCTATAAAAGCGTTAAAAATAACTCTATCAAAACATTATCAAATAAGCTCTTCTCATTCTCAGTTATTAAATATAAAAATCTATTTCCATTTATCTCCATAAATAGTTTCTTCAGCATTTAAGTTAGTAATAGAAAGCTTGTTATAAGTCTTACTATAATATATGAAAAAAGTATTTGCATACGACCTAGTAGCAGCACCTGTACTAGCCGACCTATATTTTTTAGATTTTAGCTGTGGCACTTCACCAAGCCTATCTTTTACATAATTCCTAAATTCATTTCTTTTAGGTATAGTTCCATCTTCTGGTATTTCTGCTATATCTACTCTGTCGATATTTTCATCTTTCTCATACTTTATGTATAACTTAGCCAATTCATATATATGCTTAGCATTTTTCTCATCTACAGTTTGCCTTGATTTCTCAACTTTCCCTGCTATAGCCCAAGTAGATATAGAACCTACTATAGCAAATATAGCTACAACTATAATCGTTTCTACTAATGTAAATCCGCAATTTCTAATCATTTTTGACTTCATATATTTCCCTCTCTAAACAATTAAGGCTTAGGAAAAATAACGACTTTATCTCTATTGCTTATAAAGACTTTATCGTCTACTATTTCCGAATAAAAAAAGTCATCTGTAGTTTTATATTTTTTTGATTTTATTCTAGGAGTTAATCCAAAGTGATTAGCTATAAACCAATCTACGTTACCTACAGTAGTATCATTACCTGGCATACTCAAATGTGCCTTATAACCCGTCTTTTTATTTTCACATTCTGCTTGAAACTGAATTACTAAATCATACAAAACTTTAGCATTAGCTTCATCAGTAGCTATTCTAGCTTTCTCTATTTGAGCCAATAAATTAGGTACTGCTATCGCACCCAAAATAGTTATAATAGCTATTACTATAATTAGTTCTACTAATGTGAAACCCTCATCTTTACTTTCGATTTTTTTTAAAAATCTATCCACCACACTATTACTCTCCTTATTAAATATACTTCCATATAATTATTATCGTCATATTTTGTTTTTTCATAACACATAATTAATTATTTTTTTCAAAATAATTTTAAGCCCCCTCTATCAACGTATACATCTGGAACATAGGTTGTATAATAGAAATTACTATAAATCCTACTATAACAGCCAAAAATACTATTATCGCTGGTTCCATCATAGCTGTTAATTGACTTACTGCTGTTTCTACCTCATTATCATAAAAATCAGCTACATGCTCTAATACATCTTCCAGACGTCCACTTTCCTCTCCTATTTTCACCATATGAATTACCATAGGTGGAAATACTTCCATATTTTTAATCGGTTCAGATAAAGGAACACCTTTACTAACCTGCTCTCTTGCCTCTTCCAAACTATTTTTTACATATTCATTTGATACTACTCTTGAAACTATTTCTATAGTGTCGAGTATAGGAAGTCCAGAAGCAAGCAGTGTACTCATCGTCCTAGCAAATCTACTAGATATGATTTTTACCTTTACTTTTCCTATAATTGGCATACTTAAACTCAATTTGCTAAAAAATAGTTTAGCATCATCATTTCTTTTAAGTACTTGAATTAATACAATGATGATAATTACAAATAAAATAATCATATACCATCTACCTGTAACAAAATCACTCATAGCTATGAGCATTTTAGTCGTCGCAGGTAACTCTGCTCCCATCTCCGAAAACATCTTCGTAAAAGTAGGTACTACGACTACAAGTAGCATTATGACTACACCTAAAGCTACTATACCTACTACTATAGGATATATAGATGCCTTTTTGACTTCTTGTTGTAATTTATATTCTTTATCAAAATGAAGTGCCATTCTATTAAAAGATATTTCTAGATTACCTGTCGCCTCACCAGCTTTAACCATATTGACAAGAATATCTGGAAATATTTTTTTATAGTTAGACATGGCTGAAGAAAGCTGTTCCCCTTGCTCTACTTTTAAATATATTTCAGAAATAACTCTTTTAAAAACCTTATTTTCAATTTGTTCTTTTAGCATATAAAGAGCTTCTAATATAGGAATTCCAGCACTTATAATAGCTCCGAATTGACTACAAAAAATAGTCAAATCTTTAGCTCCTACCGAAGAACCAAAAGATATTTCTTTAGTAAGAACATTATCTTCTTTTACTTCTACTGGATACAATTCCATCTCTTTAATTTTCATCAAAGCTACTTCTCGGTTAATAGCCTCTACTTTACCTTTAGCAGGAGCACCCGAAAAAGTAACTGCTTTATATATATAACTAGCCAAACTATACCTCCCAATTACTTACATAAAATATATCGACCAAAACTTAAAAATACATAACTGGGTATAATTTGAAAAAAATAAAAAGGCTAAGAAATTTAATTCCTAACCTCTTCCTAGAATAATATAACTTTAACTTAGTATTATAATAATTTATTTTTATTTAGTTACCATAATCCACAATCTTTTAATACTTGTAATTTTTCTTTACAAATTATAGATTACATATAGTATTACTTACTGTTTTATAAACTAGAATTTAGAATTAAATTAAATATAATACCCCCTAAATAATACATAATAAAGTTTTACAATCTATTTAAAATATCATTTATATTTCGCTTATCTTCAATCTTACTAATAGCAAAGCTTTTCTTGCCAGCATCTTTTATTGATGCCCCAATATGATAGCAAATACTTTCATCAAGTATCATAAATCTATCGTGAAATGTATCTATTTGATGAACTGCCAAATTATAATATTGTAAATTAAATTTTTTTATATCATTTTTAGTTAAATTACTTTTTTTAGTTGTGTAAATATCAATCTTTACTCCACTTTTCTTTTTAGCAAGTATGTTAAGAGTATCTACACCAACATAGTTATCTATCAAAATAATGCTTTTATCAGCTTGTTTAACTATATCTACAAGTAAAGAAAATGCATCATAGATTTGCCCATTGAAGAATATTTTTTGTGATACTTCTTTATGTTCTGCTATATATTCAAATACTTTCTCAAACTTTTCATCATGTTCTAATTGTTTTAACTCTAAATTTGATAATCTTGAAAAAAGCTCTTCATTATTTGCCAAAAAACTACGCATTTCTCTAAATGAACGCATAATAAAAATACTCTGTTTCTCAGCAACTTCACCCTTTAAAACAGTTGCCAACATATAAATGCCTTGTTCCGTAAAAACAAATGGTAATTTACGACGACCACCACTTTGTCCAGAAAATCAGTATCTTTTCGTGAAGTCGCAAATTGCGACTTCACGAAATCAAATTCTTCTCTAGTTAACCTAAACATAAAATCATCAGGAAATCTTCCTATATTTCTTTTTACTTGTTCATTTAACCTTTTAACCTCATAACCATATATAATAGCTAAATCACTATCTATCATTACTTGCTTCCCTCTGATAGTATAAATAAGATCTTTAATTTTATTTGAGTTTATCTCCATTAAATTATTATTCATTTATTCCCCTTTTCTTGTAAAAAAACACAAATTATTATAACATATTTTAACTATATTTTCACTTACTATTTCACAAGCCACAATTTACTTCTCATAAAAAAATATCCAGCAATACTGCCAGATATTTTTAATTTCATAAATACTTTTTACTATGCTTTCGCTATATTTTCACCTAACTTTTTAAGTTCATCTTCTACTTCTGATGGTCCCTCTTCTCCAGTAACAGTTCCTATAACTGAAGCTCCTAGTTCTTCCATTCTACCTACCCAAGTATCCATATATTCTCCGCCTCCCCAGCCGTAAGAACCGAACATAGCTACTTTTTTACCTTCTAACTTACCTTCAAACTGTTCCATCAAAGGCTCGATATACTCTTCATCTAATTCCTCTGTACCACAAGCTGGACACCCTAAAACTATAACGTCCGCAGATACAAATTCATCAAAGTCTATCTCACTAGCCTCTATCACATCAACTTCCGCTCCAGCCTCTTTTATAGACTCTGCTACGATTTCTGCCATCTGCTCCGTGTTACCTGTATTACTTAAATACGCCATTGAAATCTTACTCATAATGACATTCCTCATCTTTCTTTTTGATTTATTTTAACTTACAGGTATATTATAACATATAATTATGAAAATGGATAACTATTAGTAATAATTATCATTATAGTTATCCATTTATTTATTACATATTAAATCTACTAATCTCTTCACCTAATTTATTAGATATTCTATAAAGTTCTTCTGTAGCATCTTTAATATTTTTAACAGATGAAACCTGTTCTTGCACAAAAGATGAAGCCTCTTGAGTAGTAGCTGCATTTTCTCTAGCTATTCCTGATAAATTTTCTATTACAGATACAACCTGATTGTTCTTTTCATTGATTTCTTGTGAAGACTCACTAAATCTCTCAAGAACTTCTTTGCTCGTTTCTAACGCATTTTCTATTCCTATAAATTTATCTCTTGTAAGCCCAGTCTTCTCATATTGCTCCGACATCTTATTTGAAACTAAATCCATAGTTTCTACCGCTTCACTCGTCTTAACTCTAAGGTCTTCTATTATATCTCTTATCTCTTTCGTAAATCCTGCACTATCTTCTGCAAGTTTCCTTATTTCATCTGCTACTACTGCAAATCCTTTTCCAGCTTCACCAGCTCTAGCTGCTTCTATTGCTGCATTAAGAGCTAACAAATTAGTCTGGTCTGATATGGACTGTATCATCTCACTTGCTTTAGATATTTTTTCTGAACTAGCGTTAGTATCTTTAATTATCAAACTTATATTTTTAGAGCGTTTTTTGTTCTCTTCTGATATGTCAATAAGCTCTTTGAGTACTATTTTACCCTCTTCTTTTCTATCATTTATCTCTGATACCGAGTTTTGTAGCTCACCTAATATTCCAATCATATCTTGCAAAAGTGCATCTATTTTTTCAATATTTAAAGCTGCATTTTGACTATCATGAGCTTGGTTAGTAGCACCGCCAGATATGTTTTCAATGGCAACTGATATATCATTTATAGAATCGCTAGTGCTATTTGCTGTAGAATTTAATTTCTCAGCAGTTCTATTAGTGTACTCGCTATGTTCATTTAAAGTTCCTACTATGCTACGAAGATTATTTTGCATAGTTTCCATAGCTCTTACAATATCGCCAACTTCATCTTTGTCTTTGCTATAGTCTTTAGTCGGTCTATATCCTATATTATAAGATGATAGCTCTCCTATATATTTCTCAATTACGCTAAACTTACTTTTAAAGTTCTTTCCTAAAAACATAGCAAATATAAATCCAAATAACACTAGAACTATCGATATTATTGCAAAGAAATTTCTTATTTTATAACTTCCTTCATACATAACTTTTCTAGGTACAGAAATATTTATTAACCAATTTATATCTTCTATTCTTTTAGAATAACTCACATATTGCTGTCCATCTAATTTAGTTGGAATTAACTTTTCTGTATTAGCTTTAAGTTCATCATAAATATCTTCCATACCTTCTATTTCATTAGATTTTTTACCGACATACTCTCCAGAATTATAATAAAGTGCCTCATCGGCTTTTCCAGACAACAATACTTTACTCTTATCCCAAGATGCTTTGTTATTATTCATAAAATTAAGAATATTATCTAAAGTAGCATCTACACCTAGCATACCTAAAGTTTTTCCAGTGCTGTCTTTAAAAGGCATAGATATAGTAACTATAAACTTCTTAGTATCAGCATCTACGTATACGTCCGAAAAAGAAACATCATCTTTTTGCAAAGTTTCGATATAATAATCCCTAGTTCTAAGGTCATCTCCCTCATCTGGAACCCAGTAATCAGAAGAAACCACTTCACCATTTTCAAATATTGCAAATAAACAAAGAATATCTGCATCTTCAGAAAAAGTTTGTAAATTTTCACTTGTTATTTTTAAAGGGTCTTTACCGCTTTTATTTATACTTCTAATAGTTGTATCAAGCAGTTGAATATTGCTTGCTATCCATCTTTTTGTATTATCTTCCATAACTTTCATATCTTTTTTTAGCATATATTCAGCCGTCCTATCTTCAGAGCGTTTCGCTATAGTATATCCTGAAAAAGAAAGTACGATAACTGTCAATATAAGTAAAGCAGATATTGATAACGATATTTTTCGACTAAGTTTCATATAACCTCCCTGTATTAAACAATATAAATTAGTAAAATTTCTTATAAAATGTATCGGATAGTTATTAGAAGAAACTTAAATGTTTTTATAATTATAATAAAGGATATATATTTTATACTATAAAGCCTTATAAATATTTAGTTACAAAAGATACGAGCACAAAAGTTATAATTAATGCTATAACAACTGCTATAACAGTACCAAATATCATAATATTAGTCTTGGCTTTAGAATCATATTTTCCACTTAAAATTACTTTTTTACGAAAAAATAATCCTATCATAATCGCTGGTATGACTGGTATAAATGCTAATAAAAGCTTTATAACTCCATTATCTGTACCAGTAGCATTTACTACCATCATAGATAATGCTAATACTAACATAGTGAATGTTAATGCATTAAAAATAGATATTATAACAACAGGTACCGTAACATTAAAATATTCGACTTTCTTCTTATTATGAGAACTATTAATCTTTTTAAACTTACTAAAATAATGTCTGTTTATAAGAAAAACAGATATTATAGAAACAAATGCTAAGCTCATAAAAATAGAATAATAAAATGGAAAAGCACTGTGTTCCATGCTGAAAAATACTTCCCTTAAATTTATAATCAAAAGCAAAAACATAGCTGCCATATTTAAGGTGAGGAGAGCCGAACCCCTGTCGTCTATCATTGCCTATTTCGGTACTTTTCCATCTTTTCGACTTGAAGGGCAACCAGCCCGACTGCGTCTCAAAAATGAAAAATCCCTCGAAATATGCTAATGATAGATTTATATAAGTTTAT
>PDWI01013562.1_pt1 | contig 15811 bp, 12 predicted proteins | sample 1430891 | NCBI WGS metagenome assembly PDWI01 (sample SAMN01162508, study PRJNA174530) | Oral metagenome, whole genome shotgun sequencing project. | biome: Marine environment; feature: Marine mammal; material: Swab sample of the gingival sulcus; isolation source: swab sample of gingival sulcus...
GCGATATCTTCTTTATTCTTGTCGCTTATGATATCCATTGCACCATAAAAGATTGAGTACGCAGTATTCTTTTTACCGTCCAGCATAATGTTGTTAACGAATTGTGTTACTAACGTATCGTTAAACTTAGGATCCGGAAGTAAATGTCTCTTCTTTGGTTTCGACTTTCTCATTTCTTACTAAACTTTTTCTTATTTTTTAACTTTTGGTCTCTTAGTACCATATTTTGAACGTCTCTGTGTTCTACCATCTACACCGGAAGTATCTAACGCACCTCTTACAATGTGATAACGAACACCAGGTAAATCCTTAACACGACCACCTCTGATAAGCACAATAGAGTGCTCCTGAAGGTTGTGACCTTCTCCAGGGATGTAAGCGTTAACTTCTTTACCGTTTGTCAATCTAACCCTAGCAACTTTTCTCATCGCCGAGTTAGGTTTCTTTGGCGTAGTGGTATATACCCTCACACACACACCTCGCCTCTGAGGACAAGCGTCCAAAGCTCTAGATTTGCTTTGTTCGATTGTTTTTTTCCTCCCTTTTCTTACTAATTGTTGAATTGTTGGCATATTCTATATTACTGATTATAATCTATTAATCGTTTTTACAAATTGGTTTGCAAAGGTATGATTTTTTTTTCAACACCTTGTTGTTAATATTTTAAAAAAGTTTCTTCAACAGGTCGATTTTCCAGATTCAAACGTAAAAATACACCTTATATATATGGTCTTGTTTTTTGAAAGCGAAAACGGTAGTTTATTGTGGGGTGTCTTGAATGAAAAACGGAACGCGAATAATCACGGGTAATGGAAGTAGCTTTAAAAACTTCCATCTTTGGAATTTGCTGTTAACTGTCTATTTATAATAACCTGAGTTCGAATTAACATTGCACTCACAGAAATTCACAAATATCTTAGATTCTTAATAATAATGCTCGTATTTTTACCAAATTCAGGATTGATACAAGGGATTATGAATTATTGACATTGACTGCCCATTTGTCTATTTTAATAGAATGTTTACAAGGGTAAAAAATATCATTCTATTTCTTTTATAATTTTAAAACGTTTCCATATAGATTTTTTATAAGCCTTTACTTTATTTTTCGGCACATATAAAATACATTGGTCTGTATTAATACCATAAAAAGCCTCTCTACGTACAGAAATCAGAGAAGGGTCTTCAACCTTTATTTTCAGAACCTCTAAAGATTTACACCCTTCAAAAGCACCCCTTTTAATCTTTGTTACCGAACTTGGAATAATCATCTCCCGCAAAGAACTACACCCCCGAAAAGCATTAAACCCTATAACTCTTACGGAATCGGAAATAACTATTTTTTCTAAGGATTTACAATCATGAAAAGTCGAAGATTCAATTTTTTTTACCGAACTTGGAATCGTAATCCTTTTTAAGGATTTACAACGAGAAAATGTAGAGCTTCCAATACTGGTAACAGAATTGGGTATAATTATTTTTTTTAAAGACTCACAGTTCTCAAAAGTACTCATTTTAATTTTTGTTACTGAATTAGGAATAATTATTTCCTGCAAAGAACTACATCCTTGAAAAGCATTGAACCCTATGACTTCCACAGAATTAGAAATAACTATTTTTCGTAAATCTTTACAGCCTAAAAAGGCCATTTCTGCAATTGTTTTTACAGAGCTAGGAATAGAATACACGCTTTTGCTAGTTAAAGGAAAACGCATTAACACCGTTTGGTCTTTATTAAACAAAACGCCTCTTCTACTGCTATAAAAAGCATTGGCTTTTTCTACTTTTATTTTTTTTAGCGACTTACACCCTCTAAAAACTCCTTCTTTAATTTTTGTTATCGAACTTGGAATTCTAATTTCCTGCAAAGATTCACAGTAAGAAAAAGTAGATTTTTTAATCTCAGCAACAGAATCTGAGATAATTACTTTTTTTAAGGACCTACAAATTGCAAAGGCACTAGTTCCAATATGGGTAACAGAGTTTGGGATAACTATTTTTTTCAAAGATCTACAACCGCTAAAAGAAGCATGTCCAATACTAGTAACAGAGTTAGGTATCGTTACTTTTTTTAATGTTGTACAAATTTTAAAAGTCCATGCATTAATCTTAGTAACAGAACTTGGAATGGCTATTTCTTCTAAAGATAGACATCCCCAAAAAGCTGAAGAGCCAATGTGTGTAACCGAATTAGGAATCGTAACACCAGTTAAAGATTCGCAATGAAAAAAGGCGGAGTGTTCAATATCCGTAACCGAATTAGGGATAATTATTTTTTTTAAATCTTTACAACCTGAAAAAGCTCTTATATCTATTTTTGTTACAGAATTAGGTATAACATATACCCCCTTTTTTAGCTGAGAACATCGTATCAATACCGTTTTGTCTTTATTAAACAAAACGTCTTCCTCACTACTATAAAAAGGGTTATCTTTTTCTACCCTTATTTCTTTTAAAGAAGCACATCCTCCGAAAGCATCGTTTCCTATATAAGTCACAGAGTTAGGTACAACAACTCCTTTCAACGCGACACAGCCCACAAAAGCTTTCTCTTTTATTTCTGTTACAGCATTAGGAATAACAACTTCTTTTAAAGATCTACAATATTTAAAAGCCCATTCCCCAATACTAGTAACCGAATTAGGAATCGTTACTCCTTGCAAAGCTCTACTTCCAGAAAAAGCTCCATCTCCAATACTTGTTACTGTATATATTTCATTGTTATAATAAATTTTTTCGGGTATAACTATTTCTTTTTTAGGAGTATCAGCATCTACCCAATAATCTAATTGGAACTTTTCAGGAACAACCGAAACCTCTAAAGGAGAGGTGTTCGTTATTTGATAATAAAGCTTATCTATCTTAAATTTTTCACCTAATTCTTGAGCGTGAGAAAAGTTCCCTTTTAAAAAGAATATTATTGCTATTAAAATCTGTATCCTTTTCATAATGGAAACCTTGCTCTTACATTTCTTTTAAAAGATAATCAAAAGTTGTTTATTTCAACCAAGGAAAAGTTAAAGTCAGTTTTCTAAAAGCACGAGGAGATTGATTTGTTACATCGGATACGACATCACCCAACAAATAGCATTTATAATTAGCTAGCAACTCCGATAAACTCATTGTTTTAACATTCGCTTTCGTGATAATTCGTTTAACTTGATTAAAAAAATAATATCAGCGGTCGCAGTGTACGAATAGTGCGGGATTTGAAAGCGATAAGTTTTCAAACTCGCACAGCTCGTAGCACTTGCCGTCTTTTTATTTTGTAACTCCTCAAAAATACGAAATAAAAGCAAAAGTGCGGGCAAAAAGGAACGACTTTTTGCACTCCTACTCTACCCGCATTATTTATACACTTGTGTTGTGTGCTCGTGCATTATTGTGCATAGTTAATATCAACATTTTCACTTTCTAAATTCACAGTGTACCATCCTTCATATCCAGAAACATTTCCTGTTATAGGTGGCATTTCTTCAATATACCCATCGTCTGCCAGATTTTTTGATAATTCTTCGTTTAATTTATCAAGGTTGTACTTATAAATGAAACTATCAAAGTGGTCAAGATGAAACATCAGAGTTGAATCGCTCGTTTTGAATATCCCCAATATTATAAACTCATTAGCATTTAAATCTTTTTTCCGAAAATCAGTTATCAGAATTTCCCTGGCTAAACTTTCATGTAAATCAGCAGTTTTAAAGTCACCTAATTTCCAATATGGCAATTGATTAATGATTGAGTCTAGTTTAGTTTTCTCAATCCGATTGCTCACACTGCCAAAATCCCTTTTAGCAATATAAAAATCACATGTGCCTTTTTTAGTTTTCTGTTGATGACATGAAAAAAAAGCAACAACAGCAATCAGCAATATTTTTAGAACCGTTTTATTTTTCATTTATCAGCTATTAAAAATCCAAGCATTTATCGCTTTTCCATTTTTCAACTCAACCTTTAACCAATCAGGGTCAATCCTGATAAAATGTCTTGATGAAAATCCGATATAATATGTAATTGTAGTTTCTGTTTCATAATCAGGCTCTCCTAGCAATTCTAAAATCTGAGCTTTTGTCTGACCAATCAGTTTTTTGTTATCAACTAAATCGTCAGCATACTCGTATCTAGTTTCTTTATCCTTAATCCACTTGTCTTGATTAAAATCCCTTTGCGGATAATATGTTGCAATTGTAATCCACAGAAAAATCAATCCTATATAAATCAAGGGCGTTGAAACAACTGTTGTAATCCATAGAATCGGGTTTTTAAAATGATTCTTTGTCGGTTGTTTTTTTCTTAAAATCAGAAAAGCAATTAAGAAAATCACAATCGCAATCACTAGCATTATCAAAATTACATCAAACCCCATTTTTCTAATTTGTCATGTTTGCTGTATCGTTCTTTTGCATGGCACACAACACAAATGTAAAGACAAAAAACTTGGTTTATATACCAATATTTATGTTTTAGAGCAATTTCCCAACTGCTGTCCCCAAAAAGAACTGAAAAGTTTATTATTGCTCTAGTCTATTGAAAAAAGTTAATTGCACATTGCCAATTGCAACGCCCTTCGTAAATGTTTTAAACAAAAGAGTATCTTTACCCAGAGTTTATTAGCTGTTTTTTTATTTACTTTGCAGGTTATGTTAACGCATAGGAAAGAAAATCTAAAATATTGGGTGTTAGTAATGCTTCTTTTAGGGGCTTCTGCATTGTTTTCTCAATCTAAAAAAGAGTTAGAACGCAAAAAAAAGCAGACGCAAAAAGAAATTAACTACACCAACAAGTTACTGAAAGAAACTAAACATAACCGTGTTTCTTCTTACAATCAGCTATTACTTATCAAGAAGAAAATACAACTTCGTAAAGAGTTAATCACCAACATCAAAAGTGAACAACTGAAGTTGCAACAAGAAATTAACGAAGACAACGATGTTATTGAATCTTTAGAAGCCGATTTACGAAATATAAAACAAGAGTATGCCGAAATGATTCGTTTTGCATATCGACATAGAAGCAAAAACGACATTATTATGTTCATATTTTCGTCGGAGAGCTTTAATCAAGCCTATAAAAGGATGAAGTATGTGCAGCAATATTCGCAATATAGAAAAACTCAAGCTGAAGCTATCGTTTCTACTCAGGAAACACTCAATAAAAAAATAGAAGATTTGGAGAGCCGTCAGGCTGAGTTGGATAAGCTTATAAAACAACATACCGAAGAGTCTATCGCTTTGCAGGTAGAGCAAAATAATAAGCGTAATATCGTTCAAGAGCTGAAGTCGGAAGAACAGAAATTGATGAAAAAATTACAAGCCTACCGAAAAGAAAAAGCAAAAATACAAGCTTCTATTTCCGAAATGATACGAAGAGAAGCTGAAAAGGCAAAGGCTAATAATAAGAAAAGCACGTATGATGCTCTTACGCCCGAACAACGCTTAATATCCGACAAATTTGGCGGTAATAAGGGACGTTTGCCTTGGCCTGTGCAAAGAGGTATCATCACTTATAAATTTGGTGTTCATCCGCATCCGGTACTTAAGCATGTTAAGGAGCAGAAAAATGGTATTGGAATTTCGACCACCAAAGGAACTATGGCAAGGGCTATTTTTGGAGGAAAGGTTATTAACATCTTGCCTCTAACCGGTAATAATAATGCGGTAATGCTAAAGCACGGCGAATATATCACCGTCTATGTCAACATTAAAGATGTATTTGTAAGTGTGGGGCAAAAAGTTAAATCTAAGGAGGAACTAGGAACAATCTATACCAATCCAGACGACCAAAAAACCACCTTGGAGCTACAAATTTGGAAAGGAAGCAAAATACAAAATCCTATTCTTTGGATTTCAAAACAGTAAATGTAAGATAATGAAACTAAAACCTCAAGTTATATTGTACAGCGTAGCCGCTTTAGTCTTATTGGTTATTATGTTTTGTCCGATGGTTATAAAGCTGTTCCCATCAATACTCCTATTTTAATTGAGTTAAAAAATTATGAAGATTGGCGAGATAAATTAAACAACAAAACACTCTATTGGTCTGAGCTGCTCAAAGAAAAAGATTTTCAAAACATTGAGTCTTTTCTAAAAAACATCGATTCCAACTTGACTCAAATAGAGGAGTTAAAGACACTTTTAGAACAAAAACCATTATTAATCAGCCTTAATATTGTGGGGAAATCGACTATTCAGCCCACATATATTTTAGAAACTGATGAACTCACTTCCGAATCTTCCATTCACGATATTTTGGAAGAACATTTTGGGGAAAACGTCAATATCAAGAAAAAAGAATATCAAGACACTTATATTCATACCTTATATTTTAAGGATAAATCTCCGCAAATATCATACGCCTTTTATAAAGGGTTGTGGCTTTGTAGCCCCTCCATTATTCAGATAGAAGCCTCTATCAGACAGATTGATCAAGAGCAGTCGATTATGGATAATGAAGCTTTTAAACGGGTTCATAAAACAGCCGGAGCCAATGTAGATGCGAATGTTTTTATTCAGTATAAAACGTTTTACGAATTATTTAGTCAGTTTATAAATCCTAATTTGCACGCTGCGTTTAAAAACATAAAATATTTGGCAGACTGGTCGGAGTTAGACCTCGATTTTGAAGAAGAATTGCTATTTATGAACGGTTTTACGTACTCCAAAGAAGAATCGAACAACTACCTGAACATTATAAAAGACCAATCTCCCGATGATATTCGCATACCGGAAATTAGCCCATCCGGAACATCAATGATATTAGCCTTTCACTTGTCTGATTTTGAGGATTTTCAAGAAGGGCTGATTAGCTATCATAGTAGAAGAAATAAAGGGAATGCTTACCTGACTTGGTTTAAGGAGTTTGAAAAGAAATATGAGTTTGATATTCAAGAAGCTATCGAAGATATTATTGAAAATGAAGTCGGTATTGTTTATACCAACATCAATCCTCTTGATTTGGAGCAAAAGACCTACTTTGTGATGGAAACGAAAGGCGAAAGACGCACCATTGATGAACTGCAACCTTTAATGGAAAATTGGTCGAGATTTAAGGAAACGGATATTTCCGGTTTTATAGAGCCACATCAAGTAAAAGATGGCAAAACCGTTAATATTTATCGTTTTCCGGTGTCTGATATGCCTGAGAAATGGCTCGGAAAAGTCTTTGCCCACGCCAAATCAAAATACTTTACTTTTATAGACGATTATATGATTTTTGCCAAAACATCGTCCGACCTAAAAAGCATTATCGACGATAACGAACGACAATCTACACTTGAAAACAATTCCGATTTTATCAAATTAAATGAGAATTTCTCTAACGAGTCGAACATCTTCTTTTATAAGCATACTGCAAGGTCTCAAAAACTTGATAAAGCCTTATTTAGCAATAAGGTATATTCAAAAATATCGAAGAATATCAAATCGCTCAAAAAGGTGCAGTCTATTGTCTTTCAGATTAATAACTCTGACGATTTGTTTTATACCAACTGTTTGTTGCAATTCAATCCTAATTTAGAAAATAAGCCTCATACCATTTGGGAAAGTAAATTGGACACTACGGTAAGCATCAAACCTAAAGTTGTGTTGAATCACAGGAATAATAGGAAAGAAATTTTTGTTCAAGATTTACGAAACAACATCTACCTTATAGACCGCAACGGAAAAGTTTTGTGGAAGCAAAATATCGGCGAGAAAATCGAAAGTGAAGTGTATCAGGTCGATTATTACAAAAATAATAAACTGCAATACTTGTTCAACACCAAACATAAAATCTACCTTATCGACAGAAATGGAAATGCCGTAGAAAGATACCCATTAACATTAAGGTCGGAAGCAAGTGCCGGAATTGCAGTGTTCGATTACGACAAAAGTCGAGATTACCGACTTTGTATTCCTTGCGAAAACAAAAAGATTTATATGTACAATATTGAAGGAGATGTTTTACCCGGATGGGAGTTTCAAGGCACAGAGTCTTTTGTAAGGTCGGAAGTACAGCATTTTAGAGTCGGTATCAATGATTACATTTTATGCTCTGATAAAAACCGAATATACATACTTAACAGACGCGGCGAAGAGAGAATTTCATTGGATAAGTCGGTCAATAAATCTTTGTATAACCCCTTCTTTTTAACTTATAAAGACAATATTCCTTACTTTGCGGCAACCACTCCCGAAGGAGCGGTTTTAATGATTAACGAGCAAGGAACTGTTTTTGTAAAAGAAGGAATTGAAATGCCTGAAAATCATCACTCTGTATTGATAAACCTTAACGAAAACCCATTGATAGACGTAGTCTATACCGATGAAACAGAGCTTAAAATATTATACGATTTTGAAAAGCAATTTACATACGACTTTGATACCCCTATAAGCCGTGCTATTCCTTTTGAATTTTCTGCTAACAACATCAAGATAGGTGTTTGCGATTACGAAAACAGAAATATTCATCTTTTTAATGGTAATGGCAAGACTTACAAAGGGTTTCCTTTAAAAGGATTCAGTCCATTTAGCATCTCTTTATTCAACAACGGTTCGGGAAGATTCAACCTGATAACCGGTAGCAAAAATGGATTTTTATACACTTATGAAGTGCCTTAAACCACTTTTTTTTGTAAATTGCAACCTTAAAACATCTAAATAATAACAAAAAACACCACATTTATGAGTAGAAAGAAACACCTTAGTGTATCCTTCTTAGGTCTATTAGCATTGGCTTTTGTTATGCAATCTTGCCTAAAGGAGTACAAAAACACCGATAAAATTTCCAAAACAACAGATTACAATCCTTCCGTTGCTATCGCATTGGCTAAAGGGCGATTAACCGTAAGAGATATTATTAGAGATTACGACATGGACGAGTTGTTTCAAGAGGGATCGGATGGTTCTTTGTTTTTGAACTACAACAAAAAAGTATTCTCTCAAACCGCTGAGGAGGTCGTTAAATTTAACGATCAGCATTTCCCAAAGGTTGACCTAATCGACAAAACAATATACGACCTGATACCGGCACAAAATGGATATAAAACATTTCCTACGATTCCGCTTCCTAATCCTTTTGGGGTTAATAACGACGAGAAGTTAGAGAAAATTATTTTTGATACTTTGGATTTGGTTATTACTATCAACTCCTCTTTTAATATGGGCGGAAATTTAAAAATTGAGTTTCCTTCGCTTAAAACAAACGGTGTCGCTGAACTGGCAGACATTGAACTTGATAATTCCGGTAACTTTCATCAAGTTTACACCAAAAGACTTGTCAATTGCGAATTAATCTTCGAAGGAGACAGTAATAACATCCTTGCAAACTTAGACTTAATAATGGAGGACGGCATTGCCAATTCTTCCGATGTAATAGATGTTGAGATTCAAATGAACAACCTGGATTTCAGAGCCATTTATGGATACGTTGGTCATATCACCGCACAAATTCCTCAAGATACCGTAGAAGTATCTTCTTTTAAGAACGCTTTTTCTGGAGAAATTTGGTTAAGAGACCCCTCTATTACATTATACATAGAAAATAGCTTCGGCTTACCTATCAGCAGTTATTTTGGAGACTTACAGACTTACACTCTTCATCAGAACGGTGTTAGCGGCTCAAGCGAAGGTACTTGGCAATCGTTCCCTTTCCCTCAGGAATACATAGGCTTTGCATACCCAACAAGCATTGGAGAAGTAAAAAAAGACACCCTTGTTTTCAATAAAAACAACTTTCCTATACTGCCTGAGATAATATCGAAGTACCCTAAATACTTTCTTTTCGAAGTTGACTCGGCTGTAATCAATCAAAACGGATACGACGAAAGTCTCCCTAACTTTGTATTAGACACCAGTAAAATTGGTATAGATATGAATATTAAAATGCCACTCGCTGGCAATGCTAGATATTCCTTAGTAGACACTTTTGATATAAGTATGGGAGATAATTTCGATGAGTTTTCTAAGTATTTTGTAGAAGCCAACCTACGAATGATATTTGACAACGCTCTACCAACTAACGTCTATGCACAAGTCGTTTTTCTAGACTCTATATTATCTCCTATCGACACATTATTTGAAGGAGGTTCTTATGGTAACCGCCTAATAAACTCCGCTGTAATTGATAACTCGGGTAGAGTACAACAATCCACAAAAACAGTTAACGATATCTTATTTGGGAATGGTGCTAATTACGAGCACAATATTAATGATTTAAAGAACGCCCGTAAAGTTGTGATTATAGCAACTCTCAAAACCAATGAGGAAGGTCTTGTAGGAGCAGATGCTCCAATAGTCAATTTCTTTGGAGAAAACTATTTAGAGTTACGCCTAGGAATAAAAGGAACTGTTAAATACGAAGAAACTCTTAAATAAGAAAGCATTATGAAACGATTATTATATACCATACTTATTATTGTTACTGCACAGAGTGCTTTTTCACAAGAAAACAACTCAATGTACTTTATGCAGTCTTTGCCCCAATCTAAATGGATGAATCCTGCAAAACAATCTGAATTTGAACAAACATTAGGAGGAGCCGTTATTCCAATTACCGGGCAGCTTTTCTTGCCTATGCACTTAAATTACAACAGTAATTCTTTAGCTATAGAAGATATACTTCAATACAATAAAGGATTAGATTCTTTAGTGTTACCGGGGTTTAAAGGTTTCAACAAAAACTTATTCTATGTTCAGTTAAAAGATGTCAACTTTTTAAATTTCGAAACAGGGTTGCATATTTTATCGATTGGATATAAGAAAGAGTCTTGGCAATTCGGTCTAGATGTTCGTCAAATAATGAATACTAGATTTTCTTTCAATAAAGACCTTGTCAAATTTATTTTAGAAGGAAATGGAAGTGATGTATTTCTTGGTAAAACAGCACATCTCGGCGATCTTGCTCTAAATTTCACATCTTATACGGAATATGCACTAAGTGTGTCTAAAGAAGTGAATAAAAAACTAACCTTAGGTCTATCCGCAAAACTTCTTATGGGACAAGCTAATATCTGGACTGAAAGAAGTGTTATAGATATATACACTAGTAAACAAGAGAACTACCCTACCACCGTTAATGCAGACATTTTAGTGCATTCTTCCCAACCTATGTTTGAAGTTACCGATGCTTATTACGATTACCAAGGTGACTCCATCGTTTTTGAAAAACGTGAAAAAAAGCCCTCTACAAAATCAGTAATATTCAACACTAAAAACTTAGGCTTTGGAGTCGATTTAGGAGCTATTTACAAGCCTTCTGAAAAAGTTGAGCTGCATGCAAGTTTAATCGATTTAGGCTACATTAACTGGAAAGACAACCCTCAATCTTTTTCCTTAAAAGGAGAGTACCAGTGGGATGGATATAACTTCCAGCCTAAATTAACAGAAAATGAAGATCTCATCACTGAGAACAACGACTCTATTAAAGATGGTATTGTTCGTGCATTTAACCCTAAATCTCAAGCCAGTTCATACAAATCCTACCTTACACCTAAAATGTATTTAGGAGGAACATTTGCATTTGGAAATAGTACGCGAGTAGGGCTATTGTTTAGAGGTGATTTCTACAAAAATCACTTCCGACCATCCTTAACTTTATCCGGTAATTTTAGGCTTGGTAGTTGGTTTGAGGCTGTAACAAGCCTTACCGCTGTTAATAAGACTTACGACAATATTGGTGTAGGACTCGTGATGCGTGGTGCTATCTTCCAGTTTTTTGCAATAACAGATGATGTTTTAGGACTTGTATATCCTCAATCGGCAAGAAATCTTACTTTCCGAATGGGAATGAATATTGTTCTTGGACGCGAAAACAAAAAAGAAGACGAAAGCAGAAAACAGTATTTAGAGAAATAGTTTTCTTCTTAAAGTAACATGAATTTAGGTTAATTTATCAGTAACTTTTGATAAGTTTTTCCTATTCTTAAAATGTATGTTCCTCTTTCTAAATTAAGGCTTGGGATATAAAGTGTATTGCTATTGATGTTTTTTCTTAAGATTTCTCTACCAAACAAATCAAGAATAACAAACACTCTGTTTTCTATTTTTTGCCCAACATCTATTCGTAAACTTCCACCTTTTACAATAGGATTTGGGTAAAACTCAAACTCTGTAGTCGATAGATTCGAGATGTGGCTGGAGATATAGCTTACCGAGTGGGTCATTTGTTTAGGGCAACCGTGTTTATAGGCTGTAAGGGTAACCTCATAATTACCCGACAACACGAATATATGCGATGGGTTTTCCTCCGAAGAAACATTTCCGTCTCCAAAGGACCAATGTACACTATCCGCGTTTTGAGATAAATTATCAAAAGAGCAAAGGCTATCTTCTTGAACAAACTCAAAATCGACCTCTAAATCAAAAGGACCTATATTCCACGCTTCTAAATCCCCTAAAACAACACTGTCTGTTATTTGCTGAAAATGCGCAGCCTCTTGCTCCGACAATGTCGAAAACGCATCACTTCCCAAAACGCCGGTTCGAAACACCGAAGCGTAAAAAGTACAAGCCGCTAAATAAGAACCTCTTGCATTTGGATGAATATCTCCAACAGAATTCCACAACAATATATTGGTATCGTTATTCCATTGTGTACGAAACACTTCTCCAACAGGAGCAATAGAAGTTTGGGTAGAGTCTGAAAAATACTGGAAATTCGAACGAATAATATCCATAATTTGATTGTAAGTGCTTAAATCACTTGGGGAATTCCCTATTACTCCATTCGATATTTCATATAAAAAAAGTTTACAGCAAGGGTTATATTTATATACAGAATCTCTCAGCAACTTGATTCGCACCACACTTGAGTCTTTAGGCGCACCTCCAAAAGCTGCTCCTGCAGAATCCCCTGTTCCGGGCTGAATAATAACAGCATCCCATATTCCTTGCCTAAATAAGCTATACACAACTGAATCGGAAGCATGTCTAACCAATCCAACCCCACCCGGAGCATACATTGTTACATCTGTAGCATTATCTAAAGAATTAGCTATACTTTCAAAAGTTTGAGGCATATTATTAAAGTAAGTCAAACTATTTCCTATAAATAGTACTCGCGTAGTATCCGAAGAAAAAACAGAGAGTGTACTTAAAACAAACGCCAATACAAATGTGAAGAACTTCATAAAATATTAATTATGTTAACAGTCCGCTAAGATACTGATTTAAGGCTTAATGGACATTTTTAATGGTAAAATCTCCTGCACCCCTTGATATTGCTATCTTTACATCAAATAAAAGATTATAAATGAAAAACGACTTTATTTTGAGTACAGGACTTATGACTTTTGCTATTAGATTTTGTCTTTCAGAATTTTACCTTTAAAAAGTGTCGGATCATACAGTATGAAAAATTTCGGAACTAATGACCTAACTAAGAAAATGCTTGTATGTTTAAACCAAATTGTATACCTTCGTTCTCTAATTAAAAATACACATAAAACCATGAAAAAAATAATGATTTTAGCACTTGCTGTAGTATTTTCTACAAGCTGTGCATTTGCTCAAAAAGTAAAAATTGTGTCAGGAGATGTATCCTTTCTTAAAGAAACGGAAAGTTTCAATGTTGAATTTGTCTATCCGGATGATATGAAGGTAGGTAAAGGAAGTCAGAAAGAGTATATCGAGAAAAAGAAAGCAAAAGCTGAGGAGAAAGAAGCCGGAGCCGGAGAAAGGTGGGAAGAGGCTTGGTATGCTGATAGAGAAGAACATTTTGAGCCTCGATTTTTAGAATTACTTGGCAAATATTTAGGCTCTAAAGATATTGATGTTATTTCCGACCCATCAAACAAGATAACAATGTTTGTAACGACAACCTTCATAGAGCCGGGATACAATGTTGGTATTAGTCGCCGTCCTGCTCTTATCGATTTAAAAATAACATTTAAAGACACCGATTCTGATAAGGAATTAGCAGAATTATCTGTAAAAAAATCGCCGGGAAATGCTCCTATAGGAATGGACTTCGACGCGGGTGTAAGAATGGGTGAGGCTTATGCTAAAGCTGGTAAGACCTTGGCCAAAGTTTTAATAAAAAAAGCAAAACTCTAACAAAAATGTCATAGTGTCTTGCTCATTTACAAAATAAGTTGTAATTTTGCAGTCCGAATTTTTTAAAACAGGAAAGAAATGGCAAATCATAAGTCAGCATTAAAAAGAATCAGACAGGCTCAAACTAAAAATTTGAGAAACAGATATTATGCTAAAACAATGCGTAACGCTATCAAGGCTATTCGTTCTTCTGAGGACAAGAAAGAGGTTGCCGATATGCTACCTAAAGTTGTTTCTCTTATAGATAAAGTTGCTAAAAGAAACATTATCCACAAGAAGAAAGCTGCTAACCTTAAAAGTGGTATTGCAAAGCACGCGCATAAATTGGCTTAAATAAAAGCTACAACTTATTTTTAACAATATTTTTAGGCTATCCCATTTACGGTAGCCTTTTTTTCGTTGGCGGAAGTTTATCGAGAAAAGCAACCTTTTTTTATTTCATTTCAAAACTTAGGTCTATAGTTAAACCAGTACCTCCTAAAATTTAGCTCCAAAGTTTAGGTAGATTTGTTGTATATCTGTCGGTTGCCAAAAGCGATAGTTTAAAGACAGAAACAAATTCTTTTCCGGTTGATACTGAATACCTCCGAGATACAAAGCTCCATCTTTTACAATAGGAGCGTCTTTTACGTAATCGTAGCGAGCAAAAACCTCCCACTTTGGTAAGAACCGATAAGAGGCAAAAGCAGAGGCTCCGGAGTAAGTTTGGTTAATAGCTTCTTCTTTATTGGTATAAGAATATTCTATTCCCAATGTATAATCTTTTGTTTTGTAAGCTCCGAAAAAGGACAAAGCATAGTTATTAGCTTTTTGCTCCTTTGTAGAAGGAGTAAAAGACGCAAATGTTTTAAGAATGACGTTTTTCAATTTATAAAACTCGATGTTAGCAGTATAATCCAGCAAAGATGTTCGGTCTTGATGACGAAAAGGTCCGTTTCCATTAATCGCACTTAAGGACACCGAAAACAACTCTTCTTTTCGATACTTCAGTCGCATCCCAAAATCTGCAGGATATGCCATTCTGTATAATTCCTGCATTGTTACAGCCACATATCTGTGATTCCAAACTTTGTCTTGTACCGTTAAATATTGTTCATTCAGGATTTCTCCTGCCGATAGCGAAAATCCGGGTGCAAACGTCCATTCTATCTCTGCCATTTTCAAAAAAGCAGTGTATTTACTTCCCTCAAAATAATTTACAGACATAAGGTTCCCGATAGAATCTTGCACCTTAAACCCGTGAGTAGTTCTAGTAACATCGTAAATCAATGTGAATTTTAGCTTTTTATTTTGAGTGTATTTATAACCCAAAAGAGCTGTGGAAAGTTCAAATCCTACGTTTGGATCTTTTGTTCCCAAATTATGATACCCACCCGTAAAGATATTTGCAAATATTTTGTGCTTACCTTGTTCATTGGATTTGTTAAAAGCATCTTTTTGAGCAAATATAGGATGATATATACCAATTATTAAAACAAACAACATTAACTTTGTAAAATACCTCATGTCTAATATAATTTAAAAATTAAAATGGCGAAGATAAGACTTACTAAGGAATTTAGGTTCGAAGCGTCCCATGCTTTATGGAATTACGACGGACTTTGTAAAAATATGCACGGACATTCATACATCTTGTTTGTAACCGTAATAGGCGAGCCTTGTCCTGACGAGGATAACGTAAAGCTAGGAATGGTAATGGATTTCGGAGATTTAAAAAAGATTGTAAAGGAAGAAATCGTAGATGTTTTAGACCATTCTGTAATGCTTAACAAAAAAGCTCC
>PDWI01005777.1_pt1 | contig 15810 bp, 17 predicted proteins | sample 1430891 | NCBI WGS metagenome assembly PDWI01 (sample SAMN01162508, study PRJNA174530) | Oral metagenome, whole genome shotgun sequencing project. | biome: Marine environment; feature: Marine mammal; material: Swab sample of the gingival sulcus; isolation source: swab sample of gingival sulcus...
TTGGCGAAGAAAAGAAAAAAAGGCGTAATTCAAGTAATAAACCCGGCAACTGCCCAGATAATGATAAGCATGCTCCGAAGTGTAATAGCCCGAGGGACATCCCGACTGGCAAATCCAGGAAGACCTGCAGGAGGCAAAACGGGAACCACCAATAACTGGAAAGATGCCTGGTTCATGGGCTTCACCCCCTCTCTCACAACGGGACTGTGGATTGGATACGACAAATTAGGCCTTTCCCTGGGAATTGGACAGTCCGCAGGGGGAATAGCAGCTCCTGTTTGGGGTCGCTACATGAAGGAGGCGCTGAAAGAAACTCCAAGAAGGCCATTCCCCGTCTATGCCGGTCTCAAGGAGATGGAGGTATGCGCCGCTTCAGGACTACTCCCTGGACCAAACTGCAATCACAAAATAACAGAAGTTTTCATACCGGGGCATCTTCCGGAAAAGGAATGCACAATCTGCAGCCAAGCGGTGAACAGCGGACCTTCAAACATATCGGGCCCCAGGGAAAACCTGGTAAAAAATCAGAAACGCAAAATACTGAAAAAAATAAAAAGAAAGGATACAAATAAAACAGTCATTGACGACATTGGCAACGATTTGCTAAGATAAACCAACACAGGAGGAAAGAAATGGAAAAATTTCTCATAAACAAAGACGACACATTTATGATGCTCATAGATATGCAAGAAAAGCTCGTGGCCACCATGGACCAGGAAGTTCAAAAGAGCTTAAGCAAAAACTGCAACATCATGCTAAAAACGGCCAGGGAGTTTAAAATCCCGGTCATTGTAACAGAGCAATATAGAAAGGGACTGGGCAAAACAATTGAAGAACTACTGCCCTCCATCGAAGGCTTGGATAACCTGGAAAAGACCTTCTTTGACGGCACAAAAGATTCAGAAATTTATAAAAAAATTCAGTCACTTGGTAAAAAAACGGCAGTTCTCATGGGCATTGAAGCCCATATATGCGTGTTGCAAACAGCCATGAGCCTCCTGGACAAGGGGTACAGGGTAATCATTGTATCAGACGGAGTGGCATCACGAAAGCGAATCAACTGGCGCATTGCCATGAGGTCTATTGAAAATGCAGGGGCCGTGCTCTACCCCACGGAGACCATATCTTTCATGATTCTTGAGCAGGCCGGCACAGCTCAGTTCAAGGCACTGGCACCGCTATTTAAGTAAAAAAGTAAAAAACTATTATTTTTATTACCTCATTCAATAACCCTGGGAACAACGAAATGCCTTTCCTCAAATGCGGGAGCCACAGCTTCAATATCCTCAACATGAAGCGATGCTCCCGCCACATCCTGTCGAACAACATTTTTGAGTCCCACAACATTATCCGCCGGAGGAACAGAATCGGTGGGCAGCTCCCCTATTTTTTCAACATACTCGATTATATCAGTGAGCTGTCTGGAAAACTCCATGCTTTCCTCTGCGGACAACTCCAACCTGGCCAATTTACTAACCTTTAAAATATCACCTTCACCTATCTTCATATTCACAATCCTAGTATAAACTTTCCAATGATTCCCAAGAATCTCTATAATCAAAACGCTTCATGTCAAAATCAATAACTTTTTTAAAATCATTATATTTCATGGTTATGGAAAACTTAAACTCATTGACTTGGGGTGGGACATAGTCAAAAAGATAGAAGAAAGAAATCCTATCCCCGGGAGCAATGAACTTTAAGTGATACTCAATGGCATCGTCATAAAAATCTATGTTGCGAAGAAGAGTATCATCGCAGAGCAACCGTCTCGGCTTCCAAAGGGATTTTAAATTTATATTATACCTTCCAACGAAAAAACTCTCAGACTTCACAGTTTCAAAAAACCGAGCTCTTTCCTCTCCGCCTTCCCATGAAAGTGCCACTCCATCTATAACAATGGGTCTATCCCGAACATTATTCACAATCACATGAAATGCACTTTCAAGAGGATAATCCTTTCCCTTTCCTCGAAAAAAATCAAATTCCCTGAGCAGATTCCACTCATGGGCACGAATATTTTCCACAAAAACATCACAGAAAGAGGTTCTTATAATTGCTCCCCGCCCCTCCACACTGGTTAAATAGGCCGAATTTTTACAGATGAAGTACTCCCGAGAGTCTCCCGTTGAAGAACAGGACCCCAATAAAAAGACAGAAATAAAAAAGAAACTTAACTTTTTCATATCACAAAGTTACTCACATAAAGATTTCTTTCAACTCTCTTTTTATATACTTTACAATTATATTTTTTTTACCGATATGGTTAGAATAAGAGAGTAACAAGAGAGCCCGCTCTTAAAAAAATTCCAAGCATGGGAAATCGACCACAAAAGGCAGTCAAAACTTATTTTGAAGAAACTGAGATATTCATTTTACTTACTAATAGCAACTATTATGTCAGGAGTCATGGGTTATCATTTCATTGAAGACATGTCCATTTTCGATTCCTTTTATATGACAGCAATCACCATAAGTACCGTGGGATTTAAAGAGACCGTTCCTCTTTCCACAGCGGGAAGAATAATTACCATTTTTATAATAATTTTTGGTATTACCATATCCGGTTATACCTTGGGTAACTTCATCAAGATGCTCATTGAAGGAGAGATAAGCAAGGGTTTGGGGAGAAAAAGAGTGGAGAAAAAAATCACAACTTTGAAAAATCATTACATAATATGCGGTTATGGTCGAATAGGCAAACTCATTGCCGGAGAACTGCAGAGACACAGGAAAAAATTCATAGTTCTGGAAAAAGACGAGAAAGGGGCTCTTGAGCTGGAAGCAGCAAAGGTTCCCTATTTGGCTTTAGACGCAAGAGATGAAAGCTCTCTCATGAAAGCAGGAATCATGCGTGCAAAGGGGCTGGTCACTTCGGTAATGTCAGATGCTGACAATGTCTTCATCACTCTCACTGCAAAGATACTGAATCCCGATATTTTCATCCTCGCAAGAGCCTCCGATTCGAATAATGAAAAAAAGATGATAAGTGCCGGAGCTAACAAAGTTGTATCGCCCTATAAAATCGGAGGACAACGCATGGCTCAAGTTCTGGTAAAGCCCACAGTTGTGGATTTCATAGATTTGGCCACCCTGGACCATGGTCTGGGGCTCATGATGGAGGAGCTCACAGTGAGCCCTGAATCTGATTTGGCAGGGAAAAACTTAATTGAAAGCAATCTGAGAAGAGACTACGGAGTAATCATTGTACTGATCAAAAAGAATAATGGAGAACTTAAATTCAACCCCCATGCCTCTGAGATTCTGGAACCAAATGATGTTTTGGTTATGCTTGGAAAGACTGAAGACCTGGATAGAATATCCCAAATTATTTAAAATCCTTTACAGGAGCTTTACCAGTCAATCCCTGTTCTTACAGGAAATTACCTCCAGAAGTTTTTCCACATTAAAGGGTTTAGGAATAAAGATATCAACGATATTCTCATAGGCAGACATATCTTCCGACTCCCAATCAGACATAAGAACCGTGAGAATGGAATCATCGAACTCCTTAACCTTGGCCATGAGCTCAACACCGGTAAATACAGAGGCATCGTAATCCGAGAGAACAATATCATAGGAACTTTTTTCGATTTCATCCAGGGCAATTTCCCCATTCTCGGCAACAAAGACCCGATTGTTCATTCTTTTAAAGAGATTGGATAAAATAGTTCGAAGGCCCTCATCTCCCTCAATAATCATTACCCTTTTATTAGTCACAGCAGAGGCATAATGCCCCCATGATTTTTCATCCCTTTCTAAAAAAATCGACTCGGGAAAAACAATATCAATGGAATAGGTCTCGGCAGATTCATGCTCAACAATTCGAATATTTAATTTTTCGGCAGATGCAATTATTTCTGACGCAGAACAGCAGTCTATGGTATGGGAAACCGGATTCTCGGAACTATTGCGTTCGCTCTTCTCGCATGCCAAATTAAGCCCGGGAGCTTTTCTCTCGAGTGGATTAATGATAATTTTCCCGTTTTTACCTCCATGGGAATAGACCCTCAAAGAAGACCAGACAATAAGTTCGCGCAGCAGTCCGGTATCAGTTTTTACAGGAACTTCAAAATAATCAGAATTATTCTCTATGACCACATTGTTTTCCTGGCGTATATCTGACACTCGGAAATGAACTCGAACAAATTCCAGGGCATCATTGATGACGAGGTGGAGCATTTCAACTTTTTCAGTAGAACCTGAATCAGGGCTTCCCATGAAGCCACGAAGTCTCTCCATGTCCTTGGCAGCATCTTGAGCATATTTTCCAATTTCACCAAGTCCCAGAACACATATATTATTTTTTTCAAGCAGTTGGAGTTTCTTGCTCTGCTCAAAGATCAAATTTATCTTGGCACTCATGGAATCAAAAAATCCCATCCCAATATTTTTTAAAAAGCTCATTCTGCGAAAATTTTCTATTTTACACTTCAACTCTCTCAATTGGGTAATATCTTCAAATATCATTTCCGCTGCTGTAATTTTATTCCCCAATCTCAAAGGGTAGAGGGAGATATTAACCGTTCCATGAACCTGCTCCTTCATAAAAACACGCAACTCCCCATATCTCCTGTGGGAGAGCCTTTCCTGAAAAACCTCTGAAATATCATTGCGAATCTTTTCGCCATCATATCGAAAGATGTCAGAGATATCATCCCAACTCAGTTCAGAACTATCGTTAAAATCCTTGCCAAAGGTACTTGAAAAATTTTCACTGAGAGCAAGAATATTCATCTCAGGGCCAATGCGAATTATGGGAAAGGGAGAATATTCAAAGTAACCTGCAACACTATTTACATCTGAATAAAAAATCTCTACCTGATCCAAGTTATTAAAAAGGACGAGAAGCCGGGAAACAGTATCTTCTGAACGCATGGGCTGAATATTAACTTCCAATTGCCGTAAAATGTCAGATCCCGGAGGAGTGAAGGAAAGATTGATGCGAGAAAGGCTGCCATTAAGGGATAGGACAAAGGCATTGAGAAGTATTTCCTTATACCTGGGGTCAAAGAGAGATTTCCAGTCCATGTCATAGAATTCTTCACTGCCGCCTAAGCCCCGGAAGAGCCCCAAAAAGGCTTTATTCACAAACTCTATTTTTCCCGAGGGCAGAATAAAACATGCCGGAAGTTGAACCCGGTGCAAAAATAATCTATAGTCAAAGGCCAAAGACATTGATTCTTCGGCTTTCTTTGTATAATTAGAAGACATCTGTATACCTCAAATCAATACCATTCCAAGGTTTACAAGTGTCCTCTCTCCCTTTTTAATTTCAACTTTTTTTTCAAATGTTTTTATAACACTTTTCTTTACCACTGAAAAACAACCGCCAAAAAAGAGCTCAAAATACATCAACTCATGGGGAGTTTTGAATTTTTTCAAAACAAAAAGAAGTAAGAAAAAATTATTTGAAAAGATTTTTAAATAAAAAGTGGGGGAAGTAAAGAAGACAAAGCCTTCTTTACTTCCCCATAGTAGAAGTATAAAAATTAAAAACTTATTCTATCGGTCTTTGAAGACTTCAGGAACTCCTGCTGTTCCTGCCATTCAAGAACTCGGGTCCGAAGGTTGTACAATCGAAGAGTAACTTTAAGATACTGAACCCTGCGGCCATTTACATTTCGCACATTGTCCCTTATGTCTCCCGTGAGATAGAGATTGGGCGACTTGAGCTGACCAACGGGAATTGCACTTTCAGGATCAATGAGTCCCGTCATTCCCTTTTCCATTTCTTTCATGGCATCGCTGTCAAGGCTGTCGTCAATGAATTTAATTCTCTTTTTAATCAGCTTTGTCTGAATTTCACTTGTAATAAGAGCCGTGTCAATATGCTCTGAAGTTCTATTGCGAAACTTCTTAACCTGAATAAAGGCAGGCTTTTTCCAATCCTGCTTGAGAAAAGTATAAAGAGAACCGACCATCTTGTGAACAGTCATCTTTATCTCCTTGGGCCCCCACTGAGTTGACCCTGATGCCTTGTTGGCATCTTGGTACTGAACTCCTCCTCCACATCCAATGAAGAAAAAGACCAGAATAGACATTGCCAAATAACGTTTCATAGCACCTCCAAATGTATAAAAACTTATTTGAATATCTACCTCTCACCCAAATATGTCAATAACTATTCCTGCATTAGAAAAAATTCAAAGAGATTTCAAGGGAGGCATCTTTGTGTAAATTTCACCTCCATCCAAAAGCTCCTCCATGGCAGAGAGTACAACTTCAATGTACTGTGACATTTTTTGAGAAAAGAGAAATGGATGAAAGTCTGTCCTTGAAAAAGTAGCCACGCTCAACTCCTTCCCATCATAACACTCTGCCTTAAATTCGAAATTTTCCTGGAGGAGATTTTTCAAAGAGCTAAGGGGAACAGCAACAATGCCCGTTACCTCTCCATCATTAAATGAGTAGTGGTCTAAGTCCTCATCAATTCTCATGACATAGACATGCTGAAACTCCCTGTGCCGGTAATGGGAGTTTTTTTCCTCAAAACGAATATAGCCTAAATCGAAAAGTTCTCCATCTCCTGAAGAGATTCCAAGCTCCTCCCGGGCCTCTTTCTCAACTTTACCCTCTTTCAGCCCGAATGGAACATGACCCGCCACGGTTATATCGAGGACCCCCGGAAAGAGAGTCTTCTTCATGGAGCGTTTTTGAAATAGAAGCTCCCTGTCCTCCCTCTGCCGGCCTATCCAAAGATGCACTCCCTCGTGGGGGATTCCTTCTTTATATGAAACTTCGCGACTGACAGACCGCCCTGTGGGACAGCCCTTTATCCAGTCCCACTCCTCCAAAAACTCCTCCCTATAGACGGAAAAATCCATAACGGCCTCCTGGCAAAAAAATAAAAATTCACAGTATATGTAAGTAAAATATAAAGCATATAAAAACTTTCAATTTGATTAACTCTTCACAGCAAATAAATTTATCAAATTTTATTTGAACTATTCCGATATGTAAATATCAAGGTATATTAGGATTAATATATGGGAACCCAAAAAAATAATAAAATAAAAAATTTTATCTTCCCCTTGAGCGTATTCTTTCTAATTCTTTTCATTGAAATAGCCGTTGTTTCAGGAGGAATTTCGTTTTATTTTTACCTCACGGGCAAAAAAAATATCAAAGATATTGAAAAATACACAGTGAACTATTCCAAAACTCTGGCCGAATCTTTCAGCAAGGTGGCTGCTTTTTGCTATGGAAAGAAAAACTACTCAGACCTAAGGGAGCTATTCCATGAAAAAATCGAGTCTGACACCGTTGACGAGGCTTTTTTTGTTCTCAAAAATGGCAAAATCATGGCCCATAGCAATTCCAACACCAGAAAAAAGCTCCGTGGCAATATTGCCAACGACGAGATGTACTATAATATTGAAATGATAATGGCCCCTCTGAGAAACAAGAACAACGAGCTCGTCCTGTCAAACTACAATATAACAGATAAAAAAATTCCCTTTAATAGGAAAGAGAGGGAACTTATCAAAAAATACCTCTTTGAAAATATCAATTCAAATGGCTGGCTCTTTTCAAAGGGGGTTCTATACAGGGGCAAGCCCATTGGTACAGTGAACTTTATCATCGGAAAGGCAAGAATTCACCAGGCCATTCACTTCTTCATAAAAAAAGCCAAGAGCAATATTGCCAAGGGTCTATTTCTGTCATTTTTCATTGCACTGATTATATCCATCTATGTTATGATGAAATATATAAAAAGATCAGACATGGAGGAGTTCAATCAGATAAGCCAGACAAAGGAAGTAAAACCAAAGTTGGATAAAACGGAATCCCCGGATAGTCCAGCCCCTGCTATATATAATTTTAATAATGGGGAAGAAATACCCTCCATTGCCTTGGAGAGCACCTCTGAAAATTCTCCAATAGATTCAGAATCTTCCGACATGGAAGAAATGGAAGGAATAGATGAAGGCGATCTCATAACAGTTGAGTACCTGGGAGAACTGGATGAGAGTACTCAAAAAGAATACCCTAAAAAAGTACAAATTATGGCTCAGGTAATGGACCCAAAAAGTTTAAGTTCCATCTCTGTAAAAGATGCAATACCATGTCACCGAAGGGAGCACTAAATGTTTTTTATAAACCACATTGAACTGGGCAATGAAACCACGGCACTCATTGAAGTAAAGGGAAAAATTGACAGCAATACCAGCACAGAATTTGAAGAGTATGTTCAAAATATAATCAGCCAAGGAATTATTTTCTTTCTAATAGACTATTCTGAAGTAGATTTTGTCAGTTCAGAGGGCATTGGAATGATCTTGTTCATAGAGAAATTAGTTTCAGAAAAGGACGGCTGCATTGTAGCCTTTAATCTTTCCAAGGAAATAGTAAATCTCTTTCAACTCTTAAACTTTGATAAGCTTTTCACCATTGCCCAGGGAAGAGATGAAGCCATAGCCATTTTGGACAGACAGCTGGAAATGCGCTCAGGCAATAGCAAAAAAATTTCTCAAGAAAAAGAGAAGATTCAAACATCGGCTACTCCGGTAGAAACGCCTGAAAAAACAGAGGAAAGTCTGTCCCAAGAAGAAACAGCTCAGAGTACAGATAACGGTTTGGAGCCCTTTGTAATAAAATGCGTAAACTGCGGCAAAATGATACGAATAAAAGAGAAGGGAGAACACTTTTGCCCGGAATGTGAGGCCTCCTTTTCCGTTGCCGAACAGGGCAAGGCTCTCTTTGAAGAGGTAAAGAGCTAAGAAAATCATTCTCTCAAACTCAAACTTCGGGAGACAATTCTTTTCTTGACTAATATTTATATAAGTATATTTTAAGCTTATACACTCTTTTTGTTCCATGATCTAAATGGAGAAACAATTGATAAAAAAAGTTTTACTTTTCCCATTTCTCTTAATATCGTCCCTTGCGCAAAGGGTTCTTGCAGTCATGGGAGCCGTTATTTTTGCTCAGTTTCCGGCATTTTTGACCTGCTACCTTCAGAGATTGGGAGGGCATGTCTCTGAACTTGCCATAATAATTGAAAAATACAGAATAGCTGCCCAAAAAACCGGAAAATCCATTGAGGAATATATAAACCTCCACCTGTCATCATCTATCCCCGATTTTGTTGAAACAGGAAAGATAATGTCATCCAATGTGGAAAGATATGACCACCTCAATCAAGCACTTTTGGCTATTCAAAAAAGCGATATATGGTTCAGACCCATGGAATTTTTAAAACATTTCAACAGAGAGCTTTTCAGCGAAACATGCAAGGACTATGTGCTCTCAATAAATCTTTCCATGGAAGCCATGATTTATGCACTCATGGGAATTGTTTTAACAATGATTATTCTGGCTCTGTTGAAAACATTTTTTCTCTTTCTATTTAAAAAAATATTTGGTAAAAAACACGAGAAAGCAGGAGAACTATATCTGTGACAAAGTGGCGCTTTCTGGTAATTCCCCTCCTGGTCTTATTCATGTTTTCCTGTACAGGCCCAAAAGTAAGACAGTTAGAAAAAGAAAAGTTGGAAATTGCCATTTTTCAAAATGGTAGAGAAATTAAAATCAATGATGATACCGTTGATATAAAGAAAAATGTTTTTGCAGTCGTCATTATTTTCAACTCACCTGATTCTGTTTTGGTGAGTGCATCTTTCGAACCTGAAACATTCAATGCCCTACAATACGGCAATCCCATGGAAAAAGTTCCGGGGTTGCAAAATGCAGCCATTGCTGAAGAGCTTTTTAACAAAGATGGAGTTCTCTATGTGTCAAAGACAACTCCGGGAATATGGTACTATGCAGATGACAATGATCATAGATTTAATAAAATTGATAAAATAAATTCCCGATTTTACTGTCGAAGAGACATAAAAAAAATAATACAATTGGATAATAAGAATTCCCAAACTGAAATTATGGATATTACAGAGAATGCCATATATCTGAGTTTTATAAGAACCAGATGGAGTGAAGATTTCACACAGGAAGTTGAAATCTCCAGGCGAACATTAAAAATAAACTTTTCAATCTAAAGATTTAAAGTGAAAGACAAAGTGAAAACCTCCATAGAAATTGAATTTGACAAGGCTCAAGAACAATTCTCCAAAATATTTCAGAACACACCTTCCCTGCCGGAGGACAGTTTTTCTTTTAAATTTCAAAAAGGTCGGAGTCTGGTTCGTTTATCAATTCCCGGGGTAACAGAATCAGAAATTCTGAAATCACTGAATATAATGAAAAGCCACATTGAAAATATAAGAATTTTATCCTTTGAAGAGGGACACTATTCCTTTCAGGCCTTAAATAAGAACATATTTAACACTGAAAACCTCTTAAACAATTTCAGATTAGATTTCTTCAGCCTCATCAACTCATATCTGGAAATTTCAAAAACAGGAAACTTTTCCCAAGAAGAACTCAACACTGCTTTGAGTATCATAGAACTCTTTAACAGGGATATATCCTTTGATCCGGCTGCAAGGCTCCGGGCACTCGGTGCATCTATTATTTCTGGAGGAGGTTCTTCATGGGATCTATTTGCCGGGTACTCCGATGTAAAGCAAAGGATTAAGGAAACCATTCTCCTCCCATTGAGTAATCCCGAAATATACACTTCCATTGCAGAAATAACCAGGAGAGTTCCTGAGTCAAACCGACCAACAGCGGTACTCTTTGAAGGCCCGCCGGGAGTGGGGAAAACAACAGCTGCAAAGATAATTGCCGAAGAGGCCGCCATCCCTCTCATATATATCCCCGTAGAATCCATAATGTCAAAGTGGTATGGTCAGTCATCCCAAAACCTATCGGAAATTTTTGACCTCTGTGATATAATGGGAGGAACAATTCTCTTCCTTGATGAAATCGATTCTCTTGCCGGTTCCCGAGAGCAAAACATGTTCGAAGCCACAAGAAGAGTTCTCTCCGTACTTTTAAGAAAACTGGATGGTATTGACTCATCAGGAAAAACAATAACCATTGGTGCTACAAACAGACTGGAAGACCTTGATAGTGCCCTGATAAGCAGATTTGATCAAATTATCAAGTTTCCCTTTCCCGATAAAAAGGAAAGGGCTGCCATATTTAAAAGCTATGCCAAGCACCTTTCCAATGACAGCTGTGAAAAACTGGCAGAAAAAAGTGAAAACATGTCGGGAAGAAACATAAAGGACATTTGTGAGATGGCCGAAAGGCGTTGGGCGAGAAAAATCATAATCAAAAAACTTGAAGTAACTCCTCCTGAGACGGATTACTATGCTCAGTCCATACAGATTTGGAAAAACTCATCTCTGACCGGTATGACCACGAAAGAAAACTAAAGCCTCTTTAAAAGAAACTCTATTTCACTATTCTCGTCATTCCCCACAGTATTGGGAAGAAGAGATTCTTTTATCTTCTGAATATATTCTTTACGGGAAGAGCCCAACTCTTCCTGTTGTACTTCATTATTAACCATTAAAAAGACCTCAAAAAAACACTAAGAATCAAGAAACACAAGGAGATAAAACACTAAACTGAATTGTGCCGATATGAATAAGCATAAGTTACGAAATCAAAAAATTGTGTCAAACAGTTCTTTGAAAAAAAATCAAGCCCAGGTACATGGTAGCTCAGGATCGAATTTTCTTACCGAAAATTTATCCAATGGAACAATTCTCACACTATAGCCAAACTTCCCTGCCCCTAAACAGAGGATTTGACCTTCATATCTGTATATATTCCGACTTTCGTCAGAAACGACTTCCATGGGTTTAGCCACTCCGTCCTGAATTTCTCCAAAAGAATCCAAAGCGCCAAAATAAAGCTCAACTAAAACATCTTCTTTGGAAAGCTTTCCCAGATCTATCCTGGCATGGGCATTAACAGAATCTCCCACGGTGATATCCGATTCAATATCCAGATCCATTTCCAAAACCTTAACTCCGTCCCAATGTTGTCGAATTTTATCTTTCCAAATGGCAGCAGATTTAACAGGCTGAAAGTTATCCTCTCCCAAAAGTCTGAAATTTCCATGCCCGGCCATGTAAAATTTCTCCGCATAGTCCTTTACCATTCTATTGGTATTGAACTCAGGAATGAGAGACTTCATGGATTCCCTGATTCTGGCAAGCCACTCATTGGGAAGTCCGTCATATCCCCTATTATAAAACTGGGGTATGACTTCGTCTTCCAAAAGATCATATATGGCGAGGCTCTCAACTTCATTTTGATAGCCATCGTCATCATAAACCTCGCCACTTCCAATTGCCCAGCCATTCTTGGTATTATAGGCTTCATCCCACCAGCCATCGAGCACGCTTATGTTAAGCCCGCCATTGGGAACGACCTTCATGCCGCTTGTTCCCGATGCCTCCTTGGGCCTTATGGGATTGTTCAGCCATATATCCACACCATGAACCATGTATCGTGCTACCTTGATATCATAGTCTTCCAAAAAGACAATACGCTTGCGCATTTTTTCATCTCTGGAGAGATGAATTATATTTTTGATAATTTCCTTACCCAAATTATCCTTGGGGTGAGCTTTGCCGGAAAAAACAATTTGAACCGGTCTGTCTTTTGACGAAAGTATTCGATATAGTCTGTCCAAGTCTCTAAAAATTAGATTGGCCCGCTTATAGGTTGCGAACCGTCTGGCAAAACCGATGGTAAGGGCATCGGGATCAAGAACAGAGCTGGCGATCTCAGCCTGTTTAGGAGAGGCTCCGCGGGAACGGAGTTGCTTCCTGAGCTTTTCCCTGGAAAAAGCAACGAGCCTTTCACGCAGTCGCTCACGACATCTCCAGAGCTCCGAATCGGGAATACTGTCAATGCTTTGCCATACTTCTGTTTCTGTGGGATTGTCTATCCATGCGGGCCCCAGGTATCGATTAAAAAGAATCATCATCTCGTCAGAAGTCCAGGAAAGAGTTTGAATTCCATTGGTTATATGTTCAATGGGAATTTCTCCCTCAGGAACTTCCTGCCAGGTATTCTTCCACATATTTCGAGAAACATTTCCATGGAGTTTGGAAACACCATTGACTCCTGCTGCGGTCTTCATGGCAAGAACGGTCATGCAAAAAGATTCCTTCTTGTCAAAGGGGTTCTCACGCCCTAAAGCCATGAATCGATCTGATGTTATTCCCAATTTTAAATAAAGATGAGAAAAATACTTCTCAATCAATTCGGGCTCAAATCTGTCATTACCGGCAGGTACCGGAGTGTGTGTTGTGAAGACATTGCTTTCCGTAACATAGGTGTGAGCCTGGTCAAAGTTTAAACCCTTCTCCTGCATTATATCATAAATTCTTTCCACTGCCAAAAAGGCGGCATGGCCTTCATTCATGTGAAAAACGGTAATTTCAAGTCCCATCTTTTTGAAAGCCCGAACTCCTCCCATTCCAAGGAGAATCTCTTGCTTTACCCTCATCTCCGAATCTCCACCATAGAGCTGATCAGTGATTGCTCGGTCTTCAGGTTTGTTTAAGTCTATATTCGTATCAAGTAGAAAGAGTACAACGCGACCAACGATGAGCTTCCATACCTTGGCATAGATTTTTCCATTTGGAAAATCCACATCTATAACCAATGGATTTCCGGCATCATCATGGACAGAAGAGATGGGCATATTATAGAAATCCAATTCAGGATATTTCTCCTGCTGCCAGCCATCCAGGTTGAGATACTGTCTAAAATACCCAAGGCGATAGAGCAAACCCATTCCATAGAGAGGAATTCCAAGCTCACTCGAAGACTTGAGATGATCTCCTGCCAAAATTCCCAACCCCCCTGAATAGATGGGAACACATTCATGGAGTCCAAATTCAGCGGAGAAATAGGCTATTTTCGCATCTTCAAAGCCCTCACGGTTGCGGTCATACCAACTTTCCCTTTCTAAATGACGATCTAACTCTGACTCAACCATGTGCATATGTGAAAGAAAGCTATCAGACTCTGCAGCTTCATCAAGAACCTTCTGAGAAAGGAGACTTAAAAATTTAATGGGATTATGTTCAGCCTTACTCCAAAGCCTCAAGTCCAATCTTCTGAAAAGGTCAATGGCGTCAACATTCCAAACCCACCATAGATTGTTGGCAATTTTCAAAAGAGGCTTCAGCTTTTCCGGTAGATAGGGAACAACCTTAAATTTGTTTATTTTTTTCATTTCAAACTCCAAGGGTCTATTTTACATTTGATTTGCCCTTCAGGGCAAAGGCATTTCTTAAATTGTGGAGTAATTCCCGTGGATCCACAACTGCCACTCGAACTCCTGATATCACATCAAGAAAACCGATTTCATTATCAAACCTGGGAACAATGTGCTCATGAAGATGTTCTATGCTGGCACCACTACCTCGTCCAATATTATATCCTATATTGTATCCGGCAGGATTAAGTTGAGAGTTTAATATTTCAATGGAGAGGAGGGTTAAGCTGTGGATGTCCTCCATCTCCTCCCTGGACAAAGCCTCTAATTTTTCCACATGCCTATTGGGTAAAATTAAAAGATGCCCCGGATTAAAGGGGTAAAGATTCAGAGAAACGGTGCTCAAATCGGTTTTATAAACGGTAAGATCTTCAACTGCCTCTTCCTCATTGATTACCGAACAGAGAATACAGGGAACATCGGGTTTTTCCCCCCTGACATATTGAATCTTTGAAGTGTTAAAGAGATACTGTCTTTCCAAAGCTATTCCTCAATTTACAAAACTTAATCCGACCTTTTCCACAAGCAACTTCTATATTGGAAGAGCCATGTCATAGTAACGAGCTCCCCAAAGTAACAGATGGAGCACAGCGCAGGCATAGATCCCTGCAATGTAATCGTCTATCATAATTCCCAAACCTCCCCTGAGAGATTGGAGATTATCCGCGGGGAAAGGCTTAAGAATATCAAAAATCCTGAAAAGTATAAATGCCAAAATAGCAGCAGTTATGGAGAAAGGAACGAAAAGAACAGCTGTCCAATAGCCCATGACCTCATCAAGAACAATATTCTGCGGATCCTTTTCTTTATAATAAACTTCACCGAAGTCACAGAGTTTCACAGAGGGATATATGAACAATATAACCAGAACCGGATTGATATAGAGCAGGTATTCTCCCAGAAAAGGGCCCAATAACAAATTTTCCAAAATGTAAAGCACCATGGCAACCAATGTCCCCATTGTCCCCGGAGCAATGGGAGAACGGCCTGCATAGAAGGCAGTCAAAATAAAGTCTTTCAAGCCCTCCGTCAACTTTCACCTCTTTTTTTTTCGGGAAAGAACAGAGTCCAGTTGCTAACAAGATAACGAGCACCCGAAAGAGCTGTGAGAATAGTTACCGCCAACATTATCCAGTAGGGCAACAAGGTATATTCCTCAAAGATATTGCTCCTTCTTCCCATGTATATCATAATTATAATTACAATGGACAGCATTTGAAATGCCGTTTTAAACTTTCCGAAACGACTTGTTCTCAAAGGTTTCCCTCTCTTTATCGCAAGGAGTCTCATTATGGTAATCATGATATCCCGTCCCACAATTATTACAATCATCCAGGAATCAAGAAAATCAAAGTATGGATCAAGAGCAATAATTGCAACCAGGGAAGATATTACCAAAACCTTGTCTGCAATGGGGTCTATAAACTTGCCAAACTCAGACTCCTGTTTGAGAATGCGAGCTAACCAGCCATCAAGAAAATCGGTAAAGGATGCAATGATGAACACAGCCAAGGCATAAATCCATAGCTTAACTGCCAGGAAATATATAAAAACGGGAATCAACAAGATTCGCAGATATGATACAATATTGGGAATACTAAACTTATCGCCCTTTATTTTCAAAGCATCTCTCCAATTAAATCATATTCTAC